>OGNF01000049.1_pt1 | contig 117117 bp, 131 predicted proteins | sample 1573321 | NCBI WGS metagenome assembly OGNF01 (sample SAMEA2581911, study PRJEB24529) | metagenome | biome: Human gut stool | place: China | collected 2011 | reverse complement strand
GGGATATCCCAATTTGGCCAGTACATCGGTGTAGTTTTGGAACGACGTGGGCTGTTGCACCATTTGCTTGTTCTCTGGTGCCACGAGCCGTTTTTTGCCTTTACGGTGTTTGTCTATGTGTGCCACGTTGTATTGTCCGATGAAGAATCTCATGCGCAGGTAGTCTGACCTCAGCACATTGTGGAAATCGGCCACGGCAGTGAAGTTTTTTGCCGCCGCCGCTGAAAATGATTTCTGAGCCTTTGTAATGAACGCTGTAATACTGAGTATAAGATTTTCTGAAAGTCTCTTTAATGGCTTGGTATATAGGATATACTCTGCCTTCGTAGTCTTGGTTATAGAGACTCTCTACAACACTTGACTTGTAGTTGCTTTGCATATCTCTTGACAAAGTGTTGTGTTTTGTCATGTACGAAGTGACAAAGCTGTCAAAAGCCAATTGATTGCTTGATGCCTGCTCAAATGCTTTTTTTATATCGTAAGAGCCAATTTGTGCAGCATATTCATTGTAAAGCATATCGCTATAAGAAATGTCCAGTATTTGTCCGTCGGCAACGTTTGATGTAAGTGTTACGATGTTTGCTCGTAAGTACCACCAAACGATTTTGTTTTTTTCTTGAGACGGGCAAATACTCATGATGTCGTTTTTCTCATTGCTATCATCTTTAGGGGAATACATTCCACTGAAGTAATCGTTGTACTTTTTGATTATTAAATCAGTTGCGTTAATCGACTCTTTATAAAAATAAACAAGATGGTGCTCTTCTCCAGATAGCTTTTTAAGCTCTATTTTCTTTGATGTGATAGACAAAGCGTTAGCCATCTCACGCCTAAACGCAAGTGCGTGAAAATTATTAGGAATCGGGTCTTTGACAAGCTCTCCTATGCTGTTAATTGCGTATCTCATATTGTCATTTCCTCTTGAGTGTGTGCTTCACGTTCATGCTGATGCTCTTTAAGGTGCGATAAAATTTCCTCAATTTCATTTGTCTTTTCGGTATATTGCAAAGCGAATTTTTTAGCATTGTCGTATTTGCTGCATATATCAATCACGTTATCAATTTTCTTTTGGGCGGCATTGATTTTTTCAGAAGAATACGATTTTGCAATTTTCGCCGCACACATTTGCTTGCCCAACGATGGGTCACTGTATTTAGATATGAATTTAATTATCTTCTCGTATCTGGTTTTGAGACTTTCCATGTCGTACTCGAAATCATATTCGTCAACAATTTGCCTTGCATCATCTCGGAGCACAGAATATTCATCAAGTTTCTCATTGCATTTATTTTCGAGCATAGCTTCTATTGATTTTTTATTTTCTTTCCAAAGTTGCTGTATAGATTCCATTTGAAAGTATTCATGTTCCTGAATATATCGTTCATTTTCATTTGGCTCAATTAGTTCGGCTTCTACGGCTTCCCCGTATGATAGTTCGACCAGCTTTTTTTTCAAGTCATCGCTGTATAATGCTGAGTATTCAAAATCAATTATACCTTCAAAGCGCTCAAGAAAATACTGTTTTGAAACAGCATATGTCTTTTCGACAGGTGTGTTTTTTATTCCTATGATGTCAAGTTCTTTTGGTGACAAAGGGAATGTATCAACATATTTGTTTGCTGAGCGAGCATTGTTGATTTTTTCTACTTCGGCTTTGTTTGAGTAGTCGTATTCAGATAAAGAAAAATCATCAAGGAGCTTTTTGCAAATCTGAGGAAAGCTTAACTCGGGAAAATACTCTCGGCAAAGTGAAATGGGCGTAAAGCTTTTATTGCAGGCAAAGCAATGACACGAATTGGTGTCATAGTATATTTTAGCGGAAGGATTTTTGTCATCTTTATGATTGACAGACGGGCAGTGGATATTCTGCCGTGTGCTGTTTACTGATATTCCCGCATAATACTCTATCACCCTATCAATTGGTATGTCTGAGTTGATGCGAGAGGTATCATATCTTAGATAACACTTACTCATGATGAATTGTTCTCACTTCCTTTATTAAACGCCCGCTTTAGATTGAGTGAAGCCTATGACTTTCAGACTTTTTATTTGTATGGCTGTCGCCATCAAGCAAATTGTTTTTGATGTTATGCCCGATGTCATTTTGCACGTCGTCAAGAACAATAGGGACTTCTTTCTCAGCGGTATTTTTTGAAAGATTGGAGATTATTTCAGCTTGCATTTCTGATTGTTTCTCGTTTAATGCAAGAACTTTTTCAGAAATACTTATGTATTTGTTTGCCATCTCCATAATCATTTGATTTTGTGCTACAATCTGATTTATAAGTGACGAAACAAGCCCATTTTGTTTTTCCACGGTCTCTACAAGCGTGTTTAGTTTTTTGTCATATTTTGAAGCTATTGCTTCCTCAATACTTTTTTCATCAACACGATTATTGACTGCTGTTGGGGTTGGCTCTGGTGCAGGTCTGATTTGTTTTTCCTTTAAGTTTCTGTCGTATTCTGTCGCAGTATTTTGCATTACTGTTGTACTGTGTTCTTGCTCGGCTTTATCTTTATCAATAAAAGCACGGGAAACGACTTCGCCACTATCATTGGCATAGGCAATAAAGTCCTTACCTTCTCTTGATAGACTATATCTGCCATTGACAATCATAGCTTTTTCGTACTCTCCAACTTCCTCATTGGACAATGTTTCATCGGAATCATTATCCATTTCTACATCTGCAAATGCGCCTTCGCTAGTATCGTCATAATCTGCGCCAGTTATATATTCATCTTCTGACTCTTCATATTGCGAATCTGCCGATGCAGTCTGAGTATCATCGTATGAAGAAAAAAGCTGTTCACTGGAATAATTTACGGAAGGTCTTGCATCAATAGAAGGGGTAAAATCCTGTTCATCAGGGGAGTCAACTAAAGCGGGCTTAACGTCAGGAGTCGCTTCTTTTGGTTTTGCTGCGTCTCTCTTTTTATACTCTGCAATCTCATACTGCTGTTCTATGATGTTATGTACGCCTTTGCACATGGCAATACATTTTTTTGCGGTATTATGCAGCGATTCACCATCGCGGAATTTTGAACACTCTTCGAGGGAAAAATTGCCGTTGAAATTTTCAGGGTCAACAAGTACATTATCACGATAAGCACTGTCATTTGTTGCCATGAACGTGTACTCTTTAATGACTTGAGAATAGTCGATATACGGGGCTGAAATGACAGCATGAGTGCCCAACTGTCTTAATGCCTGCCCCGCGATACTTGTATCGTCAGCTTTTCCACAAGTGATTATAAGGCAGTTGTTTATATCGCCAATTTTATTAAAAAAGTTAATGATATTTGCATTTGCTGCATCAATAGTTTTGGCGTTTTCATTATATTCTATGGCTTTGTCATAGTTGCAGCCAATGTAATGCTCAAATGCATTAAATCCACCATTTTTCGCGCGCTGGACAGCTTGTGAAAGTGCTTCTCCGCTTACTTTGATACAAAGGCGTAGCCCAGCAATGCACTCTTTAGGGTTAGCAGGTATGTGCCCATTAACAATTGGAGCGGCAAGAAATGATATTTGCATAGGCTCGCCGACGCTTAAGGGATATGGCTTGCTTTTGTCAAATCCTGTTGTTGCGACCTGCATAAACAAGGCTATTTTATATTTGCCACTTGAAAAGCCACGCAGAAGCCTGCGAAAGTCGCAATTTGACGTTTTGCTTTGTATTGCTTCAGGGTCAATTGTTTTCATTTCAATAAGAGTATTCAGCTTCTCTTTAATACTGCTGTTCTTATACTTCTTTTTCGCTTCTTCGGAAAGCAGCCGCGAGTCATTGATTTCGCGTTCCTTCCAATACGCTTCCCAATCACCTTCGAGAATTTTAATGCCTCTGGCGTAGTGGACGATAAAATCGTTTACGGCTTCAACACGCCATTTTGCTTTCGTAAGGTCGATATTATCTGTCCCTGTTATATATTCGTTGATGGTTTTTATATCATTCTTGCGTTCAGCCATCGTTTTACCTAAAGGATTTACTCTCAAATATTCTTTGAAGAGGTCGCCCTGTTCCAATAAACGATGTTGCTGACGCAATGATTTGAGGACATCTGCACACCCTATTTTATCAAGGTATGTTTCGGCGAATCGCTTTTCTCCGTTTGCTAGAACAAGAGCAGTATCTTTTTCGATGCCTTTCATGAAAAGGTTAAACTGGTCTTTAAATGCTTCGACATCTATCGCTTCACTGGTATACTTCTCTTTGGTAAATCCATTGTCCTTGAAAATGTCGTAGTCGGCGATATGTGTTTCAGCTTCCTGTATGGCTTCGTCGGGAGCTTTAACATATGCTTCAAATTTCATATTGGACGGTTCATACTGCCCAGTCTGAGCATTAAAAACATATTGCTGCACATATACATGGGTAGGCATATGCCCTACATAATCATCATTATCTACGCCAGTTGTGTCAACCATCATAATGGCGTATGGCTGTTTTTTCTCAATGGACTTTTTTAACGTGTCAAGGTTCATCGGCACAAAAAAATCGTATTTCATAAATATGTGCCTCCTTTCAGGTCATATTTCGCGCTCAGTATCTTTGGTTTCTTTAAGGATAGGGTTATTGTTTATGCCTTTTTCAAGGTGTATTGCTTCGCGATTATATTGATAGTCACTAGCGATGTTCTGGAATTTTTCAGGCATTTTAAAATACAGGTCGTCAATCTCGGCATAATTTCCATTATCCTCAAGCGTTTGAACTTTATCGCCGATGCCGCGTCTCTTGCTGTTTTCCTTGTAATAGAACTCTTCTTTCTTTTCTTCTGGTTTAAAAAGAACGGTAAGAGTGTTGCCTGCCGCATTGGAGTATTGTAGAGAATAAAACCTTGCGTTATAGAATAGTGTTAAGTCACGATGACGGCTCTTCTCGTATTTGAATATTTCGTATAAAAAATCGTTTTTCAAAATTTTCAATCCTTTCTATATAATTAAAAAGACAGATACCCTCTTAAAAGCATCTGCCATAAAATTTCCACAAATTGCAAATATAAAAGGCAGACACCCTCAAACAAGAGCATCTGCCGATAAAATGCAAAAAATAAAAACTCACGGATTTGCCATCGAGGGGTATGATGGTCGTACCGCATTTCAATTGTTATATTGATTACATTATATCACATTAAGAATGTTTTGTCAAGAGGGAATAAACTATTTTCATGTTTTTCTTCAATGGTTTTTTCGCTTTCGACTTTGCAAGAGGGAAGAACGCCACGATTGGCAATTTGCATTCTCGCAATTCTTGTTAAGTTCACATCGTTCAAACGCTCGTTCAATGTTTGAACGATGGTAAAGTCATATTCGTGGTTTTTCATGAATGTCTCAGCGTTATTTTGCTGAGTGTCAGGCAACGTTTTATTTTTGATGTTGGTGAGTATGTCATTCCATTCTTCAATGGTAGCGGGCTTTATACCATTTATTTTGTTTGAACCAGTTTCGCTCTGCAAAGCTTCACAAAGAGGTTCGATTATTGAAGCACATATCTCGCAATTTATGGCATTGGTTATTTCTTTTGTGTCTATCTCTCCTGCAAGTCTTATTTTCCCAGTGCCCTTTTCTACAAGTGCAATCTCATCGTTAGTCACGTCCTGCACATAAAATCCGCAGGTGTCTAATACGTCTGCAAACACTTCTGATGGCGTTTCATTAGCAAGTAGAGTGTAGACACCATACTTATAATTCTGACCGAACCAACGCCATATGTCTTCTATGGGTGTCCCTTTTTTGAAGTCAAACCAATCGGAATTTATAACTAACCCATCATCGCCTTCAACGGTTGTAACATCTTCGAGGTCAATCCATAGCTCTTCAAGTTGACAAGTTGTATATTTCACAGTTTTCTCCTTTATAGGTCATGCTCAATGTCGAATTTGTCCTTGTTCTGCTCAAAAAGTTTTGTTATTCCCTCATATTCTCTATCAAAATCTTTTTCAAACTGAGCCGCCAAAGCAGAGCCTCGAGTGAAAGCCTTGCGAAATAATTCAGCTCGTCCTCCTTCTGAAAGCGCCTTTGAAACATCTTTTTCGGTTTTAACGCCGTCTATCAGATTGTTACAGTCAAGTGTTTTAGCCATAGACAACGCAACTTTGTTCATAGCTTCATCAATGCCTATATGGTCGCATATCATACCTGTTGCAATGAGCGTTTCAAGTTCAAACAGTCTGCCCTGAGAAACCTCAAGGGCTTTGATGCCGCTTACAAGGTGTGGCGCGTGCCCCATTATATCTTCCGCATATTGGTGTATGCATTTATACATAGACTCTTTATCAGTAGAGCAAGGCTTAATATCCGCGTCGTATTTGCCGTTGACGATAGTGCTGTTGATAGCGCCGCAGACATTACAAGCATTATCTATTTCACCAGATAGGGGCTTGTTTAGATTTAAGGCATCGCCCAGCTTTTCACCTTCTTTGGTCACTGCTTCGGTTTGGCTTATATCAAAGACATTTCCCATGTTATAACCCTTTATGACTTGGATTTTGCCTTTTTCAGCGATTTCTTTCATCATCGCATCTTTTTTTATAGCTTTAGCACTGCTGCTTACAGGCTGAGTCTTAAGCCACTTGTCAACGTCTTTCTCGGTTTTCAAATATGCGAACATAGGACACCATATCTTTAGTGCATGAGTGCCTTTGGAAACCTGTCTTCCGTATTTTTCTTTCCAGCTGTTGAACCCTTTTACCATTTTCGCAGTGGGGAGCTGACCGTATATCATACATATATTGTTGTAAGAGTAGTCTTTCAATGAGTTTTTGAGCTGAAGGAACGTCTTATAGTCGCTGCTGTTCATCATTTTTTTTGCGTTTTCATATGTCTCATAGCGGAGAATGTCCGAAGAACGCGGGGCAGAAACATTGCCAACAGAAATAATAGGTATGTTATTACATTGCTTGCGCAGGGCAATTTTGATGTCGTTGGCGTTTAAATTGTCAACAGAAAAATCTCCGTCAAAAGTGACGATTATCTTGTCAGGGATTTCAGCTAAAATTCTTAGATAACGCTGTGCCTCACTTTGAATTTCTAATATGTGTTCTGCAACATCAAAGGGCTTTGAGTATTCTGCTTCGTCGGCAGTGATTATGCCAAATTCAATATCTGACTCTTCCGCCTCTTGATTTTCGATATATTCATCTTTGATGTTTTTGGCAGCAACATTAAATGCTGCTTTGTATGCTTCAGGATATTCGCTTTCAAAGTCAAATTGCACATTTTCACAAACAAAACTTGACGTGCTGTGCGTATATGTCCTTTTGCTTTTCTTTTTGTCAGGTATTTGGATAGTTCCCGAAATACTCATATATATACCTCCTGCTTTTTTTTTATTATAATGTGATTTCTACTTGTTTGTCAAGAGAAATATTTTTTCCTTTATCTAAAGATTCTATTTTTTGCTTCCATTCTTCTTCGGAAGCGACATAGGACTTCTTTATTTCACGCAACAGAAATTTTTTATCATCATCGGTGAAGCTTGTCTGCATCTCAGTGATTTTTCCATTGAAATTTTCACAAGTGAATGAGAGTTCATCGTTAATGATATTTGCATAAATCGTTTTGCAGGATAAATCGACGAATTTGTTAGCAAGAGCAGCCTGACAGCTATCGGGCAGGTTTTCAAGGCATAATTCGGTTCGCACGCCGCTATCTGTAACAGTTAATTCATCAAGCCCTGAAACGAGCTTGCCGCGTACAGCCTTTCGCTGAATAGAAAAGTTGAGCTCTGGAACATTCGGCTCTGTAAACTCTACCAGATATTTGATAGTGCATTGCGCTTGGTCATATACGACGTATTCATCGTTTGCAAGACCTAGCCCTTGATTTCTTTTCGACGCATAAACAGATGTACAGCCGTCGGGTAAATCCTTTGCCGTAAAGCCCCCGTATAATGGACTGGAAGGCTCATAACATTTGCCTAAAGCGACTGCATATATAGCTGTAAATCCGCTTTTGCGTCTTCCGTCATTCCATCTGCTGCCTGCTACGTCCATATAGTTTAAAGATTTTCTGCATTCACTTGCAAAATAGATGCCGTTGCCAAACATTTTTCCTGTTACAATAGCATTAGGATTCAGAGATAGCCCAGATTTCATAATTGAGTACCAATTTTCAACTTTTGAGCCATGGTAAAATAGCTTGACATCTTTGCGTGAAATGTTATGCTCTGCTTTAAATTTTTCATAAGACTCCCGCGTAGCTTGATTTTCAACTTTAAATGCTTTGACGTATCTTCTTTCACACGACTTCCCGTTGTAGTCATTGCCCAAATGTGCGATTATTTCGTCTTCCTCTTTATATGTTACTGGGCGCATTTGAAGCCCGTTTGCTTCAAGAACAGTCATATCTTTAGGAGCAATATTCTTAGTTGGCAAAGAAATTATTTGACCCTTTATGTTGTCAAGCATTTCCTGCTCGCGGTCATATATCTTTTCAAAATCCTCTCTGCTTTTAGCAAGGAAGCAGTTTACATCTTTCATACGACGCGGAATATCAGTAAAAAGAGTCTCTAACCATCGGTTAAATTCAGCAATGGCATAAGCGTCGTCCGATATTTTCATTGCGACTGCCAGATTATCAATGTCACATTGAGCCACCACTACCATCTTAAGCGTTATATCCTGCGCTTTAATTGTATAATTCTTTTTAACAAAGTCACGCGAAGACTTAATCAGCAAGGTAACAGCTTCATTGACGCTTTCATTGTCAATATCTTTGTGCGAAAGCTCCTCAGCAATTCGTTCTTTACCTGTATCAATTGTCGAATGCAAGGCAGATACGTCACTATAACCTTTGATTTCTTTTGAATGTTTTAAGGTGTAAAAATCCTTTTCATGGCTTCCATAGCATTTATGAACCGTTGACGCACCTATTCTGCCATAATATACGTCAATACTGTAATCGGGATTTAGAACGATTTCGTAGAATTTGTTATTGTTGTTCGCTGCATTGACTAGCACAAGATAGGCATAATCAATGCAATTATCGGTCTTGTTGGACACCTGAAGCACCTCCTTTTAAAGTCGATGGACACACTGTCCATCGACTCTTTCTAGTTACATTTCAAGCTCGTAGTTATTGCTTTTTTTCTGCTCTTTTTGCCCACGGCAAAGCTCCGAAGCTTTGCTAAAGTCAATCAGCGGATTGGCTTTGGAAAGAGTCTCAAAGGCATAATGGAATTTTCCATAACCTTCGACAAAAGTATCATAATCGTTGTCACAAAATTCATCGAAGCAAGCGTAAAGTGCGCCGTCATACCCTCTTTCGGAAAGGAAGTCGGCAAAGCTTGAATAAGAATCAACGTCATCAAGATAAGCGCGATATGTCTTCCGCTGTGTTTCTTCAGGGACGTGTGCATTTATCCATTCCTTTTTATATTCTTCATATGCGCAGCACCTATCAAGGTCTGCCATTATATCTGGATAAATTGCAAGTGCTTCTACAAGTGCCTTTTTTTCAGTTGAACTCAAAAAGTTATCTTCAGAATACTTTACAGTATTAGCATTTGAGTCGTTAAGGAAAAATGCTGTGGAAATGTTTCCATTACTTAGAATGAGAGCATATGTATCAACATACATATCTTTTTCCATGTAATTTTTCAGGTCAGGACTTATGCCGAGTCGGTCAAACACCTTTAATATATCATCATCATAAAGTGGCAGTGACATTCCAATGCCGTATGTGTTATCTAAAAACTCATTTATCTGAACCCCTGCACGCATATCTCCAAATGATGAAAGAGATGTCATGTCGAGATTAAGTCTTTTTTGCTTATCGAGTTCCAGCTTATACATTTTCGATATACTGGTGATTTCGTTTGAGGTAAGAGGAAAATCCGCATTTTTGATTCTACTGGAATAAACATTTTCGGAAGTCCCAGCTACAAATTCAAAATGCATAGAAAAGTTTTCAGGGTCTAAGCAGTTATCTACATCAAGATGGGTAGGATATGTGATATTTTCAAAGTCTTTTAATGATGCACGCTCAAAAAGTGTTTGCCAGTTTTTTGTTGATAGCTGAAATGATGTGGTATGCTTATCATCAAAGAAAAATTCAGCGGAATTTTCAATAGAAATAGAGCCGATATTTTCAAGATGCTTGTCTTTCTCCTTTTGCCTATAAAAAGAGTCGGCAACAAGACTCAATCTGCCAGTAGAGATAGAGCCGACAGACAGGCGTATTATATCTGAGCGCGACAGCCCGTTCTGCGCAACGTACTTCTGAGCCAGTTCATGATTTCGAGCAGTAATTCTGCCGTCATGCGGGTGAGCCGCAATTTCAGCTAGAATGGCAGCTTCTATCTTTGCTTCATCAAGTCCATTCATTCTGAGCTTGGTAAGGACAGCTTTGGTGTTTATGGTGTACATATCACTGTAATTTCCCATAGCTTCCGCAAGCATTTTTTTAACATGGAAAATCTCTTTAAATTCATCAGGTGTCATTATTAAAACTCCTTTTCATAATTGTAGTCGGGATTTGATTTTTCAAGTGAGGAATTTATTCGCCCCTCTTCAAAATCTAGCGCTTTATTGACCATACTTTCGACCCAAACGGAAATGACATTTTCATTCTTTCCGTCCTTGTATTCGGTCTTATAAATGTCAAGAATGTCGATGGGTGTGCTAAATCCCAACTTACTGTTATATCCCTGATACAGTTCCAATATGTATTCGTATCTTTTGTTTGATGCTGCTTTAGACACATTTGCGTTAAGGTAGGTATTAGGCGTAAGAGGGAAGTTCATGCCCGTATCAGGCAAAAGCTTGCTGATGGATTTTGCAATGTACTCAACGCAGGCAAAGTTACGGAGATTGTTTTGAAGGTAATCAAGCTGTTTATCATCAAAAAGGAAGTCGTCGTCGGTTTCCTTAACTTCAACGTATATTTGCTTGTCCTTTAACGAGAACATCGAGCTCACAAAAAACGTATTGCTGGACTTATCAAGGACGATTTTTGAAATTGCTTCCTTTGCCAATTTATCAAGATTACCTGTGAGACCTGCCTGCTTCAAGATTTCACCGTATACTTCCTGCGGAAAATTGTCTATTTTAAATGTTTTTTCTCTGATTGTTTCTTTCGCAGAAATAATGCTGGGAAGAGCATAACTCGACATGGCTTTTGCAGGTTCTCGGCGTGAATTATAGAATTGTATAAACGAGCTGCTGTGCTGAACATCATTGTACTGCTTGCGGCACTGCTCTAAAGCTAAATATGCAGTTTGGACATACGGGTCAATGCTCTGAAGTTGTGCAGTAACAGCGTCCCACTCTTTTCTCGTGAAAAAATTAGTATACGGCATTGCGGGTATGTTGGCGTTTGAGAAAGAAACCATGGGCTCGGCTGCAACAAATTCTATTTCAATGAATGTATTATCAGCCAGCACAGGCAAGCCCGCTCTATTCGCCAGTTCCACAAGAATGTCCTTAGAAGGGAAGAGTCGCAGCATAAGACTGTTTTTCTCGTTGATGACATCAAAGTCTCTGAGAAGCTGATACAGAGCATCAGACGAAAAAATATTTGGAACGGAAGAAAAAATGCTTATCATATATATTCACCCCATAGAAAGTTCAATATTTTCTTTAACCGAATACTTTGATTTTTCAAAGAAGTCAGTTAAATAGGTTTCTCTCAAATCATGAGTCGTAGCCCAGTGCATTGCTCCGTTTCCTACCCAGTTAGGAACATCAGCGTCGTCCATGGCATTCATTGCGCAGTGAAGTGATTTATTGCTCTCGTCAACGCAGTCGCGGAGGTTTTTTATTTCTTCGGGAGAAATGCGACATCTCTCTCCATCTTTTTTAAGCTGCTGTTCTGCCGCCTTTAATCTTTCAGCATCGAGTTTCTTACAATGTGACCAATACATTACGCCTTCAAGTATTTTCTTTACCTTACCACTAACCTCATACTCGAAATGTCCCATTTTAAGCATATAGTTGCCGTTTGCGTTTTTCATAAAAAAGCCTCCTCAAATAAAAAAGGCAGACACCCTCGTGAAAGAGTCTCTGCCATAAAAAGCAGATGACTTTAAAAAGTGTCTGCTAATATTTGCAAATATAAAAGGCAGACACCCTCAAACAAGAGTATCTGCCGATAAAATGCAAAAATAAAAACTCACGGATTTGCCACCGAGGGTATGATGGTCGTACCGCATTTCAATTGTTATTATATATTATATCATATTCAAATAGCTTTGTCAAGCATCTTAGTTATATTTTGCAAGACAAAAAAAACTGCCACTATTAACATCAGCGACAGTTGTAAATATCTGTATGTATCGTTTTATCTCAGCCATTTTATTGGTGTGTCAAGAAACTCTAGTATATTGTTTGGCGATTCTTTTTTTGACTTCATAAAGTGAGCGTGCTTCCATGAAGAAATGCCTCTTGCCAGATACAGACCACCGCCTACATATAGGTCAGGAGGAGTGCGGCATATGTCTGTGTCTAAGATAATCAAATTCTTTTCAACATGAAGGTTTTTAGGGAGCTGTTTTACTCTTGGAAGATTTTTCATAGACATACCTCTTACAACAAATAGACTGTCTCCAACGTACATATTGTCAGGAAGAACGCTAATATGGCTGCCTCCCAAATCGACCCAACCTGTTACTGTTAAGCCGTCGGGAAGCCGTTCAATATCTGAGTCTGTGAGGTCTAGGTTTCCGTCTATATAAGTGAGTCCTTCTGGCAGTTCCTTTATATGCGCATTGGTAAGGTCGAGATTTCCATTGTTTTCAGCCATCATACGTTTTGCTTCAGCAAGTGTAAGTATCATATATTTTTCCTTTCTTTGAAGATACGGTGATTTTTTCTATATTCCAAGTATATCATATCTTTCAAATACTGTCAATAAGGTTGTGCGCCAAAAAAACACGCATATTTTTGACGAAAAGGAATGGCAAAATTATCGCTCAAGTAGAAAATCATTTTTCCTGTTACATATGCTGCTTCCCTCTATGGTTTCCTCAGACATTATAATTTTATCGCCGACCTGAAGGTCTTTTGGTAAAACTGCTTTTGTGATATTCAAGCCATTCATGATAAGTGAGCCTTTTACCTTTAAGCCTTTAGGCAGGGAAGTAATCGAGGTAAATGAAATATCCAACTTTCCATTAACAGTAAGATTGTCGGGAAGACGCTCGATTTTTGATTCTTGAAGGTAGATGCTTCCTCCGATTTCTATGTCAGGTGGCAATTCGACGAGGTTTGCTCCTAGTGCGCCCAAAAAACCTTTGATTTTCAATCCCTTCGGGAGTTTTGTAAGCTTCTCTGTATACGATATATCAAGACCGCCATTTAACACCATGTTATCTGGCAGTCTTTCTATCCACGAATTTTTAAGCAATATGTTTCCCCCTACATACAAATCTGAAGGCAATTCTGCTATTCGTACATATTCTGCAACTAGAGTTCCCATTACTTTAAGCCCCTTTGGCAACTCTGAAACATCTGTGTGGCTTATAGACAGACTATTATGGGCGGTAAAATTATCAGGAAGTTTTCTAAGCTTTGTCTCGTCGAGATGAATACTGCCTTTAACACATAAACCCTCTGGCAGATATTTTATACCAGTGTAATTAGCACTTAAATCTTCGTTTACAGTTAAGTTTTTTGGCAATTTAGAAATACGAGTTTTATCAATGCTGAAATCCCCATTCACGGTGAGATTGTCTGGGAGCTCTGAAAGACGAGAGTGAGCAAAAGATATTGATTTTTTCACTTTAAAATTTTCAGGCAGCTTTTCTATCAAAGTAGATTCTGCTTCTAATTCTCCATCAACAATAAGATTTTCAGGCAGTTCCGTTATATTCGGGTCATTGATTACAAGATTGCCGTTATTTTGCTTCATAATATCTTTAGCTTTTTCAAGTGTAAGTTTCATTTTTCTGTTCTCCTTTTATATTTAGTTGGGAGGGAGAGCGTCAACGTTCGATGAATGCGCGATTTTTCTCAAGGGTTACGACCTCATTATTCATTACTATTGTTTCTCCGACTTCAATATCTTTTGGCAAGTCAGCTTTTGTGATATTCAAGCCTTTCATGATAAGTCTGCCTTTCACTTTCAGACATTTAGGCAAAGAAAGAAGCTTAGTGTATGAGATGTTCAAATCGCCATTGACAGTAAAATTGTCGGGGAGCTCATACAAATTTGTAGAGCTAAGAAATATGCCATATCCGACTTGTAAATCGGCAGGCAGGTCAAAAAGCCTTGTGCAGTCTGCATTTAATTTCCCGCCTATTTTAAGCCCGTGCGGAAGTTCAAGAATCATAGTGTTGTCAATGTAAAGGTCTTTGTTGATGCTTAAAGAATCGGGGAGCTTATCAAGCTGCGAGTCCGAAAGATAAAGGCTTTCACCTACATATAAATCAGCAGGAATGTTCTGTATCTTTGTTGTTGTTGCAAAAAGTGAGCCCCCAACAGACAAGTTTTTAGGCAGTTTTGAAATATCCGTGTGGTTTATATTAAGACAATCAGGGACGGTAAAATTGTCAGGGAGTTTGGTAATACGAGTGCTCGAAAAATTTATTGCGGTTGCTTTAAGATTGTAGGGCACTTTTTCGAGATTGGAATCTGATACGTCTAAGAAGCCGTGAACCGTAAGATTGTCGGGAAGTTCAGTAAGTTCTGCACTATGACATATTAGGTTGCCATTATTCTTTTCCATTATTTCCTTTGCTTCATTAACAGTAAGTAACATAATTTATTGCTCCTTTTCAAAATAGTCTGAAGATTTTGGTTTCTGATTTTTTAGTGAATTATAGTGTAGTATGTCTGGCTTGTAACCAACATTTGAGTGGATATATATAGAACCATCAATGCAGAGGTCTTTAGGGAGGTCTTTTGCTTCTATTTCAGTTTTGTTAAGGTATAGATTGCCACCAATTTTGAGCCCAGCAGGGAGCTCCGATATAGGGGTGTATCTAAGGTCAAGGTTTCCCATAACAATAAGATTGTCGGGAAGAGAATGAAGGGACGTTCCTGCGAGAATGAGTTCTTTATAAGTCCTAGAAGCAATTTTCATGATTTCCTTATGGGAGGATAAATCAATGACGCCTTCGTTCTTTTTTTCAAGATAATTCGCATAATCGCTTGAAAGAAAAGCGGTTGTGGCTGTTTTAACATAGTATTCGACAAGCTCACTGACCTTACCAAGTTTGTCAGAGTTATCGTTTATGATGTCATTGTCTATGGGATAGTCAAGCAGAATTTCGCTGCCATCATATACACACGATGATAGCTCGACAGACACTCCGCCGTTAGGTTCTTTTTCGGCAAAGATGCAAAATCCATCATTGATAAGGTAGGTCTCTGTGCCATCTGACATATTCATTATACTATTCACAACGCTATTGATGAGTTGGTCAGCCATTCCATTTTTTTCTCTAAAGAATACACGTTCGTTATTCACATACACATTACCGCCGATATGAGCAGTTTCGGGTATTTCAATTGATGCTGTATTTCCCACAATGTGCAAATCATTGCCGACATACAAATCTGATGGGAAACTAGAGACATTTGAAATATACAAATCGTTAAGAACTCTCAGCCCTTTGGGCATGGAAACGAGAGCCGTGTTTGAAAGATTGAGGTCTCTCACGGTAAACCCTTCTGGTAATTCCTCTATTGGTGTGTTAGAAAGGTCAAGCAGTCCGAAGACTTTAAGTCCAGAAGGCAGCTTCGTGATTAGGCTGTTACTAAGGTATAAATCATGCCCGACGTAGGTTTTAGTCGGGAGCTCTCTTACACAAGTATTATCTAGGTACAGATTGTAGCCCGCTATAATTTCTTCTGGTAGGTCATTAAATGACGCTGATGTAAGTATAAGGTCATAACCTACAACAAGTCTCTCGGGCATCTTCCTTATCTTTGCGTCAGATAAATCAAGACTGCTGCCGAACAGAGCGTTATCTGGTATCTTATTTATTATTGCGCACTGAAGGTCAAGTCGCTCATTGACTTTAAAGCCATCTGGCAACTCAATCGTATCGCCATATGGTATTCTTTCTGTAATAGAATCTATTTCCTTTTCAGAAACGTAAAGTTCATCATCACTCGTATCTCGTAATTGGCGAAGCAGTATTTCTGCTTTCATACGGAACAGTTCCTCCGAGGGAAACGGTGCATTTGATAGAAACGAATTATCTCCCAGAACAATATCATATGGCAGGTCTTTTTCTGAAATGCCTGTACCATCAATATAAGCCAGACCTCCAATCTTGGCGCTTCTGGGGATTTCAGTAATGCTTGAATCTTTGAGTATTAAGTTGCCTTCTACGTTCAAATTCTCTGGAAGTTTTTTTATGTTTCGGCAATTGGATAAATCCAAATATTCACCGACAAATAAATCATCTGGCAGCGCTTCAAGTGTAGAAAATGATGCGAATAAATTTCCATTTACTTTTAGCCCTTTTGGAAGGCTTTTGAAGCTGGAGTTTGAAATGTTTAAATCGCCCAACACTATCAGGTTTTCAGGCAGTTCGGTAAGGGATATTGGAAAAGATGGACGTAGTTCGAGATTCCCGTTGTTTTCTTCCATCATTTTAATTGCTTTACGCATTGAAAGTTTCATATTTCTTTTCCTTTCGTTATTTTTTTATTCCGTTCTTTAGCCCGCTCTTTTTCTAAATGGTAGCATACTAACTTATACTCAGCCTTTTCCATTGCAAAGCGTACCTCAAGAATATCGTTGTTGTATCTTATAGGTGGGAGACTTTCAGTGAAGAGAGAAAAAATGTTTCCTTTTCCTCTGTCGGCATAAGCCGTCACATCAATATTGCCATTAGGGTCTTTGGCAACAGTAATTGCGGTCAAAGAATTTCCGTATCTAAGCCCGCTTTCTACTTGCTTCATCAGGTCGAGTTCCTTGCCGTTATAAGAGGCTTTACTAAATGTCCTATCTATCCTGTCGTTTATGCAGTCAAACAGTACAGTAAAACCGTTAATGCTGTCGTCACCCATCACAACGGATAATTCACTGGGAAATACCGCTCTTCGCAACTCTTCAGCAAAATATTGCTCTAAAAGATTTGTGTTGCCTATGTCAATCGTGGATTGAGCGGGCTTTGGTGCTTCCTTTATTGAGTAAATTACGTCAGGGTAGTATGTGTCTTTAAGAAATTGTAAAACATCAAGGTTTGCAAAGCAATCTGCAATTGAAGTGTGAAAAGCAGGGCAGCTTTCGCTATATTTCTTTTCTGATAGTTCAAACATTGCACCGAGATTGTGCCTCCGAGAATGAACAAGATTTCTGCATAACACAAGAGTATCAACATTCCCTTTTGGGCTAAAGGAAATGTTCAATCCTTTGTGGTATGCTTTGTCAATAAAGGCTATATCAAAAGACCTGATGTTATGACCAACAATAACAGGGGAGTCGCCGACAAAATCATGAAACTTCTGCATAGCTTCCGTTACGAGCGGTGCTTTTGCAAGCAGTTCATCGCATATTCCTGTTTGGTTTTTCTCATTGAACTTTACAATAGCTTCTGGCAGCGGATATTCAGGATTTATGTATGTATCAAACGACTCTAGCACATGATACCCATTGCCTGATGCCTGCACTTTAACGGCAGATATTTCAATCACGTCTGCTGATTCAGGGGATAGCCCAGTTGTTTCTGTGTCTACAATATAGAAAATATCAAGGTCTTTAAGTTCCATATATTATCGCTCCACTATTTCGATTACTTTTTTATAATCTTTTTCAAAATCTTTGTTCTCACGCGCTATTCTCTTAAGTATATCCTGCGGAATAGTGTCTTTTTCTTTTATTTCGTCGATTATGATGCCAAATTCTTTCTTGTTGTCAGCAAATCGCGACATGAAAATTTCAGAGAGATAATTTCTTTCGTTTTCCTGTAATTCCGTATTTGTGAACTCAAAAGTCTTTTTATCCAAATCATAATATATCCTAACAGCTCCATTTTTCACTTTGTAGCAATCACTATCTAATGTAATGCAGTCTCTGAAGTTTGGAATATTGGCAATCAGTAGTCCATCAATAAGACGAGGAGACGTAAAATGAAGTTCTCTTGCGTCTCGTATATCGAAGCGAAACGGCAGGGAAGCCCCATCAACTTCACAGAGATAACGAATATTGCATTGCTCTTCATGGTAGATGATACATTCTTCGTTCATAAGCCCTGCTTTTTGAGGATAAGCCCATACGCTTTGGCAGCTATGCTTCAAATCGGAGAAAGAAAAGTTAGATGGAAGCGAATGAGCGGGCTTATATGAACGTCCCATAGCTACCTCATAAAGCGCCATATAGCCGACAGAGAAAGTCCCATGAGTCCAGTAAGCTCCTCTAACATCTGAGTAGCCCAAGCTTTTATGAGCCTTTGGAGCAAAGTATAAGCCGTTTCCAAACATCTTTCCAGTGATAACTGCATCAGGATTTAAAGACAGACCTGATTTAAAGATAGACCACCAATTTTCAGTACGAGAGCCGTGCCACAATAAATGGCAATCATTGTCCGAAATAGAATTATCTTTTTTGTATTTTCTATAAGCTTTCGCTGTTTTATTATTTCTCACGCTCAGGACACGACTTAATTTGTAGGCATCAGCTTCCATTTTGTCCATGACATAAAATTTTTCTTTAAAATCTGCTGTATCGGCTGATAAATAAAATTTGTCCAAAGCAGTCTGCTTTTCGTCCGAAGCAGTATTCCGCAGCTTATCGTTATCGCTTAAATCTTCGAGGTTTAACAATAAGTTTTCCTCATTTTCAAGCACTGCTGTTATGTAGTTGTCAGATGTATCATCAATGAAGTCTACTCTTGAAATGTACTGGTTTACATTGTCCACTCTGCGGGGCAGGGTAGTAAGTAATTCTTTGTAAAGACTCCTGAAAGCATCGTAATATGCGTCATATTCGGTATTTCTTACTTTTGATGAAATGGCTGATAATCTTTTCAAAAGCTGCTTGGAACGGTCGATTGCAGTATGACTAAAAGGCACTGACAAATCAAAAGATTTTTGAACGTACTGTCTTTGGTTGGCTATAAGTCGATTGATTATGTCGTTAGTATCGGCATCGTCAATCTGCGCATATTCATTTGTTGCTAAATGCCCTCTCTTTTCGTTCTTGAAGTCTTTGAGCTCTGTTTGGTTGGTGTAACCTTTTGATATTTTCTCATAATACTTTACCCAAAACATTGGCAAGGGGTAGCTATGAGAGCCCTCCTTATCCATATTGTAGTTTGAGTCATTCGGCTTTCCTCCAATACGACCGTACTCTGTCTCAAACGTTGTGCCGTCTGGATTTACAGATATGAGATAATATTTGTATTCGTTCGTCTCATCATCTATACAAGTCAAATACTGTGGCTCAACATCGCTATCATAGTATTGCGCGGAGAATCCGTCTGTTCCATACGTTGCATATCTTATAAACCCTTCGCCACCATGCGTATGTACGAGTAAGAAGTGCTCCTCCTCTTCAATCTCATTGACAACTCTAACATAAAGACCATTAGGATATTTACCGAATATGCCGTCGGGACTCATTAGGTCGCACATTATTTTTGCAGCATCTTTAAGAGGTTTATCGCTGTCCAAGTCGAGTTCCTTAATAAGAGTTTTTTGCCACGGGACACCGCGCTTCGTTTCACTTATAGTGATTTCAAAATGCTCCATATTTTTGCTCCCTCGTTGTATTTCTTACAGTTCCATTTCAACTGCATTTCTATTCGAGTGCCTTTTGCTTTTTGGCAAGAATTTCAGCACTGAAGATATTAGGGCTTCGTTCTTTTTGATGCAGTAATCAAGTGAGCGTACCCTATCCTGCCGAATATCGTTTTTGTCAAGATAATTTCTCTTGAGATATGCGTCAGCACAATACGCACCGTAATAACGTTGCAGAGACAGTATATCAGGGACATCACATACATGAGCACAATCATAGGCTATCCAGTAAAGCCCGCTTCTATCGCCCGACAGAGAGCCTGCAAGCTCGTTGTATGCTTCGGTTAGCCAGTCATTTTTGTAGCCAGTGTACTCAAAGTCTTCATCGTTAATTTTCTGGGCAATAGAACTTGACGTGAAATAACTTTCATCAAGAAGTGTTACATATCCGCATCGTGCCGCAAGACTTTTCTTAAAAATAACAGCCGAAGCAATTAAATGACCGTCATATTTCTTGATGCTAAGATATTCTAAAATATCGTCGATGCTGCGCCTTTTAAAACATTTTGGCTGCGGGGGCAGTTTTCTATGTGTCATGATTAAAGCTCCATCTCATAGTCATCATTTGTTTTTTGAGGCGGTTTGATGGATTTCGCTTTAGAAACAGTTTCTATATCCTCTCTCGTTCCTCGCCCTGCTTTGACTCTTTCAACCATTTTGGTACTCACGTCAGTTCCTTCTGCCAGCTTTGTCTTAGCATTTACTTCCGAAGGGTCATTCGTTGTCTGCTCGACCAAGCCGTTGTGTATGACCTCTCCATCTGCTCGTACCTTTGAAGCAATGATTTTCTCATTAGCGGGCGTTATCTCTGTCATGCCCATAGCATAGCCGTCGCTTGACTCGACAATTTCTATATCGTCTTCTTTTTCTCTTGATTTTATCGGTTCGTCAAATTCTTGTTCCTTTTCTGCTTCTTTTGTTTGTATTTCTTCTTCGTAATAATGCAAATCTTCGACTTTTAAGTTTTCCATTTTTTCCTGAACATTATGAGTAATAATATCGGGACTCATATTGGTAATGCTAAAAGGAGAGGCTACAAGGTCTCTGGGAAGTTTTAGCTTTTCATAAGTCATTTCAAGAACCGTGTTAATTGATTCTTTTATATCTTTGATTTTGAAGTTTTCAAGAGTTTCTGGAGACTCTTTCCACTCTGCTTTTAGTTTATCTTTGAATAAAAAATCCAGCGTAGGGAAAACCAAGGCATGGCTATTTTTCACTGGAGAAAAGCAGGCAGCATATATGTTTGACAGAAACTCATCATTATAGTTATTTGTCAAGACACGGAAGTGTCTTTCACATTCTTCAGGGGGCATTAAGCCATAGAGTCCCTTTGGGTTAGCGTCAGTAAGATATTTAAAGTTATCGTCCAAGCAAGTGAGAGCAAAGACAACTCTGTTCGCCAGAATTTTGTACCCCATATATTCAGAGAGATAACCACCGTCTGTTTTATCGAGTGAGATATTAACCATAAGGCGTCGCTCAAGAGAAGCAAAGGTCTCTCCAAAATCAGACAAGTTCATCTCCTCATCTGGAATCGTATCAATTCCCATACGTTTTTCCAAAGCGTCAATCCCCATATATTCTTTTATAGAATCTACTGATATTGAGTCATCGTCGGGCATAGGCGTATCTTTGTCTATATACTTTAATATTTCAGATATATCATTCATTTTTGTTTCTCCTTAATAGTCTCTTTCGATTTCGTTGTGCTCTTTAGCAGCTTTGATGAAATGCTTGTAAGGAAGGCTGAGGTCTTCCTTAACAAGTTCAGGAGCTTCATCAGTCATATCCATTTCAGCTTTCCAGCATGAGCCTATAAGACCGTATACCTCATCAACTGTAAAACCGTTGTTTTCTTTTACCTTATAACGTGACTCAAACTGTAAATTCGTCATCATGCTTGCAGGGAATACAGCGTCTTTCTCAAGCTGTATATCAAGAGTAGAACCTGCGCCGCTCCATTCATTGAACAGTCCGATAGTTGAGCCCTTTGGGATAACGATATATCCTTCCTTTTTTCTGAGTTTTTCAAGTATTTCCACGACCTTATCGGACGGTATAGTAAGGCAAGCTGTGAGCTCTTCCATATCATGTGATGCATCAATGATTTCCGCAGCAACACTGTCAATAAAAGAGTCAGATGAATTTTTCTCTGAGTAATAAAAGAGTCAGATGAATTTTTCTCTGAGTTCATTGTGTCATAGACTTCGCTCATTGCGTTATAAACCTCTAATATGCTATGTCCTTGCTGGTGAACAAGGTATGTAAGAGCGTTGTCAGTTATGTCCTTGTATACTTCTTCGGTATATGCTTGAACATTTACATCTCCATAATCTCGTGGATATGCATAGGTGATAGAAGTCATATCGCTATTTTGCTCAGTGCGGGTAGCAAACATTATGTTTACACGGTAGCTGTCAAAGAAACTTTCTATGTCATTGCTTACACCCTCAAAGCCGCCTGCTTCTAAAATTTCAGGCACATTATAATCATAATCTTTACAAAAATCTAAAAACTCATTTTTAAAGTCCAATGACTTTTTCTCAGATTTCGATGAAATTTCGTCAAATAGCTCATACTCTCTGTCGGAATAATATAGCTTATCATCTAAAAAGGTATCAATATATTCTGCCTCGTTATATGCTTCAGCTATTGTAGACGCATCAAAAACATCATCATAGGCACACGATGAAACGACTATATTCATTGAGCCATAAGTGAGTTCGCTAATCGTATCTCTAAGCCACTGTTTTATTTCTGATTTCCTTTCGTCGGTCATAGAATTACTCCTTTCAAAATAAAAAGGCAGATACCCTCGATAAAGAGCATCTGCCACAAAAAAAGCAGATACCCTCGAAAGTATCTGCTAAAGACTGCAAATATAAAAGGCAGACACCCTCAAATAAAAGTATCTGCCGATAAAATGCAAAAATAAAAAACTCACGGATTTGCCATCGAGGGTGTGATGGTCGTACCGCATTTCAATTGTTACATATATTATATCACATTAAAATTGCTTTGTCAAGCTTTTTTCAGATATTCTGATTTGTGAAGCTTTTGTTGAGCTTTTTAATCCATGATTGTGATATATCGAAGAGCTTGCCTATCAAAACATCATCAGGAAGATTTTCATAATAATGGCGAATGCAACTATTGCGAAATTGAGATGAGGAAAGGTCAGAAAGGTCACAAGCTTTAGTGATTAGGCGAAAATCGTAATTTATCGCGTTTGAGCTTAATCGTGTCCTAATTTTACTAAGAAAGAACGCATCACAATTATCATAACCATTAAGGTACTTCTCTCGGCTTTTAAGATAAATTTCCAGCATCTCTTTTGGAAAACTTCTGTTAATGAGCTTTACTAGCAGGGAAGTCGATTGTATTACTATCTCATTTTCATGTATGCTGTCAATAGTCATAGAGTGTAGTTCTGATGGCTTTAAGCCAAATAAAATTGACATAAGACCAATTGTTTTTGCTCTGATAGAGGGATATGGTTCATATTTCTCAAATTCAGAACAATAGGAATATAGTTTTTGAATGTCTTTATTTGAAGCAAAAGATACTACGTCTTGAGAAATGATTGCTTTGTCAGATGAGACTTTTTTCTCATCAACAGTGTAGCGTAAAACCGCTTTAAGAGTGCATAGACGGCGCTTGATGCTTCTGTTCGATTCACGTTTTGTCTCTTTAAGCCAAATGATGTATTCCTCAAGTTCTGATTTTTCCGAGAGAGTAAAAATGTTTTTTTCTGTTTCGGTAAGATATTCTTTTAAATTTTTGACGTCGTTGTTATAGGCACTTTTAGTTTTTTCTGAAAGATTAAGCGTGTTCATCTGCTCAACATAACCCTTCAGAGCCATCTCATTGATTCCCTTATATTTAAAATCCATGTTTCGTCCTCATTTTAGTATCAGTGTGAACTATTCTTCGCCCAGCCTATTTTTCAGTTCGGCAATTTGTTTTTTCAAGCTCGAGTTTTCATTATTGAGGTACTTGATTTCATCTATTGCTTCATCAAGCAACCCTTTTCTCTCATCAAGAAGCCCTAAAAGCTTAATTTCTATTTCTTCGTGACTCTTTATAAGTTCCTCAGCGTTTATCCCAAATACACCCGCTTCAATTGAAAGTTGAAGAAGGCGACCAAACATCTCGTTTGCCATATCTTCATTGAAAAATATTGACTCAGCGTTATCTTCACAAAACAATGAAAGAAAAGAAAAATATCCCGCTTGTGACTCTTTTGGAATAGCGTTGTTTACGCTAAAGCTCAATCCTTTTAGAGCATACCTCTTTTCTTCGGTGGAAGCAAATATTAGTTCGTATTCATTTCCGACACGTTCTGTGTCTCTTGTTATATTCATTATTCTGTCTCCTTTCGGCAGCAGAGAAGTGCTGCAAGTATTGGTTGTCATGCAAATGTCTCTTAAGATATAACCGCACTAAATAAGAGTTTAGCGCGGTTAAGAGCAGGGGTTGTAATGAAAATTCAAGCCTTAGAGTTAGGGTATAACAAGATATACCTTAATCATCTCGAATCTCGAATTTGGTTATGTTTATGCCGTCAGTATCAACAACTTCATAGCCCTCATTTGTTTCAACAAATGTAAAGTCAAAGCCTTCTTTTGGAATAGCCTCAACACCCACCAAAATTTTAATTTCGGCTGCGTTGGTAGGATTTTCGGCAGGCGTTTGAACATTCATGCCTTTCATTGTAAGTGTTCTCCTTTTTATCACAAATTTCGCGAGTACAGTAAGTTATGTGGTCAGCAAGAAACTTGCTGGTAATTTTTACAGCCTTTCAAAATATGACTCTTTTTCTTCAGTGCAGTCGATGCCGATAAGTTCATCAAGCGAAGGGTCTTCCTTAAAATCAATACCCTTTTCTTTTAAAGAAGAAATAAGAACTGTTTGACCCTCAAAGTTATAGCAGAGTTCTCCTGCTGCTGTCAGGATATTTACAGAGTACCAACCATCAGGATAGTCAATATCATTTGCATACCACACAATTATGTTGTCTTTCCGCTCTGGGTCGCGCATTATTATTTTGTGTTCGATGCAGGCATCTATGAGTTTTACAGCATTGAGCATTTTCATTGTTTTTCTCCTAATAAGCCAAGTAGATTATAAGAAACGGAATGGCGGCAAAAGTCAATATCATCAATATCGCCTTTATTCGTTCAATTATAGTTCCTGTTTCAAAAATTTCTGAAACTATATCAAAAATTCCTAAAACTATACAAATAAGTCCTTCCACAATAGTTCTTTCATCATCGTAACAGCTTAATTTTGAAATCATAATATCCAAGATAAATGTTAGCACTGCCGAAAAAATGACGAAAGTCGCCAATTTGTGGTCGCCGCACCATTCAGATAACGGTGAAAAAAAATTAGTGATGTTTTCTTCGTAACGAACGATAATGAAGCACGTCGCAAAGAGAACGTTTAACGAAACCAAGAAAAGCCGTTTCATTTTGTGTATTCCCTCTTTTCAGATGACGACAATTTTCGATAAATAAACATTGCAGCGTTATCTGCCAATCCACGTCCCATTATGATACGTTCAATTGTAAAAGGCATATTAGATATGGGGTGTATAGCAGGAACGACAGAGCCGTCTTTGCAACGCTTTACGGGCACGAATTGAACACAGTCTGAAGCATGGACAGATAAATCTTTGCTTCGTACTTCTGAGCGAATTTTTCCTGACATCATATCATCGCACAGATTTATATTGAGCTCCAGTGTTTTCATCAGTTTCACCTTGATTCTTTCAACTGTATTTATTTTCTAAGCATAATAATTATAACACAGAAAAGGAAAAATGTCAATTGAAATACACAGTTTTTATAGTGCGGAAATGTAGAAAATAATGAGCCAATTTTGTATATTGACGCAGTATTTACGAAAAAGCAGCCGCATATGATATGCGGCTGCTTTGGGTTTTATATTATCGCATCTCCGTTGTGTAAGTACCATCAGCGTAGAATTTCTGAATGCGCTCCATTCCGTTTTTGAGGTTTATGGAAATTTCAAAATAATCTTCCCCGCTTTCAGGAATAAACTTCCGCATGATGCAGGCGGGTTCTCCGCCATCTGTTTGAGTAAGATATGGAGTCTCTTTGTCTCCCAGCAGCTTCTCAATATCATAGTAGCTAGTCATAATAATTGTACCTTCCTTCTTATTTTATACGCATAAGAGCATTGACATATTTTCTCGTTTAGCAAGACGAGTCAATGCCGAATGAGTTATCTGCCATGCGCGCCCCGTAGTGATATTTTCACATTCAGCAATTTCCTGAAACGTCATTCTGTCTTCATAACGATAGCGTAGAAACATAATTCCTCGTGCGCTAAGACATTGACTTTGCACATAGTTAAGCGTAGCGTCAAAATCAGAATGAGCCCATATGTAATAGAACTCTTGAGAAGATGATACCAAAGGCTTTTTATTTTCTTTCTTGCAATTTTTTATATGCATATTCACAACGTCTTCCATAAGGCGTATTTCGTAATTACTCAATTTTCCACCCTCTTATGATGTTCCCTTTTGTCCTCTCTGGCAAAGGGTTTTGCGTATTTTATGGTTTTGCAACCACACTAAATTAAGTATACCGCATTGTACTCATATTGTCAAGCAGAAAATCTGTCAATCACTTATTAACACCATCAAAAATACCAATAAGACTCATATGCAAGACTTGCAAAAAAAATAATTGCTATTCCGCATAATATGTATATAGAAATGTAGCTTTGATATAAAGCATCACGATTTTTCGCAAAGGCTTTTTCAGCTACATTGGATTGCAGGCTGGTAAACTCTAATATGTCCTGAGTATCTTTTGCATCGTAAGAAATAACTACCTCATTTTTTGTTTTTTGGGCGTTATCACTTTTCTCGTGAATGTAATTAGGAGGCAGGGGAATATCAATAGAATATTTGCAGTATTCGATTTTATCCATCACATCGAATCTATCATATATTTTTTCAGGCACTTCTAATTCTTGATTCTCACCAAAAACCTGAAAATAAAAACTTCCATTTTTTGAAGAGGACTTTTTCTTAATTGATGATTTCTCTTGAGACACATCAATAGTTTCTATTGCCTTAGTTAAATCCTCGTGAAATTCCTCATAATCATGCTTTACTACAAAATGCGTGATGACAAGAAGCATTACTAAAAAAATTACTACTCCAATCAATCCTGCAATCGACATCTTGAATACTCTTTCTTCCATATTCAAATTCTCCTTTTTATACTAAAATGCAGCGCTTTAAAACGTCTCCTGATGGATTCAGATTACTGCGATTTATCATCGCCACCCCTTCTTGTTTTTAAGTTTTCTTTATCAAAGTACGTTGCCTCCTCATCAAAGCCGATTTCAAAAGAATGCTCAATCTGCACACACCAGCTAATTGGCAGCTTAGGTATTTCTCCAATTTTGGCAGCGTATTCAAGCATTTCAAGGACACTCAAAAGTCCAAGCGAATATTCATTTCCATTTTGGTCTTTTAGATGAAAAATTACTCGCTCATAGCAGTTATCACAGCATATCTGTTCTGCTTCAACAGGGAATGCTCTGTTATTAAATATGTCTTTCAGATGTTCGTCCATACGTTTATCCTCCTGAACGTATATGTATTTTTCAATGTTCCGCTTAAAGCAACGAAATAAATAGAATTATCTTTATAGCTTTTCTTGTAAAATTTATTTTAACCCTTCTTAAAATAAAGTCATAAAGACCGCTGACCTCAATTTTCATAAAGCCAGCAGTCATATGACTTATAGATTACGCAATGACGAGAGCTTTGCTTTCGAGAAGTTCTCTGCGTTCGATAGACTTAACATCACGAGCAAATTCAGTGATTGCATTTACCATGTCCCACTTAGTTTTTCCACCGTAGGTGAATGAGTATAGGTCGATGATTTTTTTAGTTTCGGCTTTGCTTGTAGCCAGTCTCTTAGAAAGATATTCACTTCTAAACTCATCGCTTAAATTCTTGATTTTGCTGTCTGCGTCAGCACAATCGTTTAAAAGATTTATGATGTCGTCTCTTTTTTGCGAGATAAACTCAAGGCTTTCCTTAAACTCTGACATTATGTCTTTTTTGCCGCGATGAACCTGTTTGCATATAGTAAAGTTTCTTGCTGGTACGATAAGCCCGTTTGAGCAGACCTGCCTGAAAACGCCCAGCCTTACTTTGAAAGAACAGCCCCCAAGCATTGAATTGTCAATGTAGTACATAAAGTACATATTACTGTTGTCTCCTTTAACAGTAAAAGGGTGTTTTGTATCTAACGCACGCAGGTGCAGGCGTTCTGGCGAGACATGAACTGTTTGAAACTCGAGATTAGAAAGTTCAGAGCTTGAAATAATTTCCATTACCTGATTGTCGTCGAAAAATGCATATTTATCAGTTACCGCTCCACAGATTTGGTCGTTAAATTCTCTCACAGTGAACCCTTTTTCATATCTCTCAAAATAATGTTTGATGCGGTCTTCAAGAATGGTGTTAGCCAGTGAGTGATTGCTATTGTACAATTCTGTTACAAACTTTGCAGGAAAACCTGTCAAACGTCCCAGCGAGCCCAGCCCGAACTCGGAATAGTTATCTATTTCAGAAAGTCTTGACATCATATCAGATGTTGAAGAAGATACTTTGTAGCTGTTTTCTGACTCACATAAAGCATTGACTTGTTCACTTACCGCTGCGAAATCAAGACCTTTGTGCTGAACGAAAGTTGACCCATTATCGAACATTTTTATTTCCTCCGTTTTGAAAAGTTGTTTTATATTTACTATAACAATTATATCACTTAGTTGACGAAATGTCAATAGATAATGCATTTTTTATAGTGTTGCGAATGTAGAAATACTTGCTGTTTTTTTGACAAAAATATAAGCCGCCTGCGTAATCGCAAGCGACTTGATTTTTAAAACTCATATTAAAATTCTATTTCTTGCATTTCGTATGCTGCATTTGCAAAAGACCGTCCCATTGCCAGTTCGTAGCTCTTATCTAAAATAAGAATTTTTCGGTATTTGAGCATTTGCTTGTAAAAATTCTTTCTTGTATTAGACACGAGCGGCGTTTCATCAATGATTGAGAAAATCTTGCTCATATCAATATGAGGATATATTCGCAGTAAAGCGTTTGTGCATTCAGCATCAACTCCAGAGGAAAGCAGTTCATAATAGCCAAACTTGATTTCCTTGTTTTTACTTGCATTTCTGTTAAGCGCGATTTTAGGAAACTCATATATCCGTTTCTTTATTTCATCAGGATTTTTCAAAACATATTTTAATTTTTGCTCTGCTAGTTCAGGATATAAGCAGCTTCCGCAATCGTAGATGGGCGCGGGTCTTATTTCACCTGTTGTCTTATTGGTTAGAAACCCAAAATTGTCTTTATGCCTGTCAAAATTACCTATCAGCGCATCTCCTATAATGGTATTCCAATAATGTTCTATGCTTTCCTGTCTTATACTCTGAAGAAAAGAACATTCATTGAAAGTCTTATATAGTTGCTCATATGTTGGTATTCTGCCAATTTGAGCTTTTGGGATAACGTTTTGCATATACCAAGAAAACTCATGAAGTTCTTCTCCGTCTTTTCTAAAGTCCTCGCAAGCGACGGCAACACAATCACTCCAATGTCCCAGTATTGTGTTTTGTGTCTCTAAGCCAAGAGATTGCATTATATGACTGCCTATATACTCTGATATGGCATTATTGCTTGCACTTGTTTGCAATGAGTTTTTGGGCTCATTTGCATTTGCAAGTTTGACCATGTAGTATTTGCCATTCATGAAAATACTTCTCTTGTCATCTGAACCTGCGTAGCTGTGTGCATCTGTTGCAAAATTCTCGAAGTTAATCATGCTCATACATACCCCCTCTTATATAATAGTCTCTTATTTCGTCGAGCTGTTCATCACTAAGTTCACCATGCATACAATTATTTATGTCATTGTATAATTCGCAAAGGTAGCAGTCTGTCAGTGTATCATCAGCATTATTCGCATTGACAAAATTATTGATTGCGTCTTCTAAAAAATCTGGGATTGGAAAATCGAACGTTTTCTTTTTCACTTTAACCCCATCTCGAAAAATTGCCATAAATCGACCTCCATTCTTATGGATTTACAATAGTATAATATCATTTTCTATGCAAGATGTCAAGAAGTCATAATAATTTCTGATGAATATCTTCTCCACGGAACATAATGGGCTTAAAGCAGCCGAAAAGGCGAGAAACAATACGCTCATTGTATCTCGCGGTAATTTCTTTTGTCAGCATATTAGTTGATATAATCATTGGACGATTAAGATTTATGCGGCTGTTTATAATCGTGTAGAATACGGACTCTGAAAATGTTGTGAAAAATTCAGAGCCTAAATCGTCGATTATAAGTAAATCCGCATCAATAAGTGTATCGAGCGTCTTTTCTCCACCGTCACCGTGAAAGTGTTCTTTTTCAATTTGCTTCAGAAAATCGGTAACAGAAGAAAAAGCCACGTTCAAGCCCGCTTTGCCGACCTCTTTAGCTACGCAGGAAGAAAGAAATGTCTTTCCCAGACCTGTTCTGCCGCAAAAGAGCAGAGATTTTTTGTCTTCGGCGTTAGCAAAAGTTCTGGAATACTTGAACAAATAATTTCTGATTTTGGTCATATATTCTCGTATTTCGCCTTCTGGATAGATGTTATTGCGAAATTCCGAAAAATCATGAAGCATTATAGTGCAAGCCTCATTGGCGTGAGATGCCGCGACTTTCTGGAGCAGGTCATTGAAACAAGAACATCGAATGCCATCTACAAAACCTGTATCGTTGCATTTGGGGCAGAAATAATGTGCCTTAAGATAATCAGGGTCTCCAGTAGCATTGACAAGAAGCTGACGAATAAGTTCCTGAGATGCAAGATTATCGTCTCGTATACGTTCCGCAGCTTGCTTTGCGTTAGGGTCTCGAGAAGCTATGACTTTAAGCAGCTTGAGATAAGTGCTGCGAATATTTTCTTCAAGCTTTTTTATTTCAGGCACTTCTGAATATATCCGTTCACGCCTTTTCTGTAAATCCGCCTCGACTTCCCTTCTGCGCAGAGAGAGTATGGAGCGGGCTTCCTCGTATACGGCGTTTTTGTCCATTTTAAGCTACCTCCATTATCTCATAAGCGGGCATATAAGGGCAGACAAAGCTGTTGCATATCCTGTTGGCGTATTCGCGAGCTGCGGCTTCTGAGGCGGCTTCAATGTACTTGCGCAAGAGAAGTTCCCCACCCGATAACGCTCCAGCGCTTATGTCGATTATATCAACCCTGTATTTCATTATTACCTCTCCTCTAAAAGCTTTGATACTCTTTCGATTTCTTTTTTTGAGTGAACAGTGCCACCCGTATTCATTTGAATGTACCATCTGATAACGTCTTTTTTGTCTAAAAGATTGTTAATATTGATTTTTATGGAGTGACGAACATCATTCAGTTTGTCCTCGAAATCTTCATAGAGTGTTCCGAAAATCGGAATTTCATTGTCCAAAAATCCCAGCAACGCCGTAAGACGCTGAAGCCCATCAACGCAGACCATTGTTGACGAAACAGTGCCCGTATATTCAGGATTGAACATGGGGCAATTAAAATAAATGACTCTTGAGGTTATACCCCCTCTAAAGAAAAACTCAAGCCATGCGATTTGCTGTTCTTTTGTCCAAACGTGTCCACGCTGAAAGTCTGGATTTAGTTCCAGACCATACCTGTCTTCGTAGTTTTTAAGCTGCTCTTTTAAAAAGCTCAGGGGCACGTCTATTTCATAGCCGCCTGCTTTCATAAATTGATTTATTTCTGAAAACTTCATGGTATCACTCTCCAATCACATACTTTCTTTCTAAGTATATTATACTATTTCAGCGGCAAGATGTCAATGCATTTCAAATATTTTATAGCCCTCAAAACGTAGAAAAAAGCGGCTGATTTTTGTAAAGCAGCCGCCAATTATCAATATTATTTATTCTGTAAATTTCCGTCATGTTCAGCCATGATTTTTTCTGCTTCTTCAATAGATAACTGCATATTTACATCTCCTTATCGTAATCAAATTCATTAGTGACAGCTTCTTTATCGTCGGATAGTCCCAAAGCCTTAGATACATCTTTTCCCTTTATAACAGTTTCCCGCGTATACTCTTCTGAGAAAACATTGTCGTAATTGTATACGAATACGTCTTCTAACGTCTCGCCATAGTTCTGGTTGAGTAAAGCCTCTTCTTTGGTCTCAGCATAGCAAAGGTCTATTACATCATCGCCAACTTTGAGACCAATGCCTATACCTTTGTTATCGGGGTCAGCGCCCAGAAATGCGTAAAGCGTTCCAGCAGGGGTATCAACGCACAGTTCCTCTTCAAATGTAGAGTCATCGAGGACGTTCTCAATACCACATATGATGTCCAGCGCAGATACATCGCTGCCGTTTTCGTATTCCCTGATTATTTCTTTTATTTTATCAAGCTTTGTCATTATTATTTCTCCTTATAGCATATCGTTTCTATTTTTCTAAGCCTATCGACCCATAATGAAGCACAGCCAAAATCACCCTCGCGCTCTACGAAGTGTTTATCTTGTGATATGAAAACCAAAGCATGGGGCTTGTTGTCATTGTTGTCGTTTTGGATAACGATTTTATAAACCTGCCCTGTATATGTTCTGCCGTCTTCATCGGTCGCTCTTACGCTAACGCCCGCTTCGATAAACATGGTAAGACCTCACTCTTTTCTTATGCTGTATGCCTCATTGTCAATATAGTATAGCTTGTGTGCTTCCATGCCGCCAAGACAGTCTTTAAATGTCTTATCTGTATCTCTAAAGTCCGAGTCGTCCAAAAAGCAAAATTCCTTAGCTTCAGGTCTCAGCATTCTCATGCTACCTCCAGCAGCTTTAAATTGGTCGAATGTATATATGCCGATAACTTTGCCTTCGACCCATGTAAGAATGCTGTCCGCGTTATTTGCGTTCTCTCCGTATGTCTGCGTATGCGTAGAAAAATTTTCTTTTTCGTAGATTGCAATGATAGGCTCATTATTGATTTCGGGTATCAGCATAAATCTGTAACCGTATGAGCCGTCCGTCATTGCTTCGGTTTCTGTTGCATGAGCTAATGGCGATGGAATACTAATGTCATATATTTCGCCGTCTGTCCCGTCAAACATTCCTAACATAATGTATCTGTGTTTTTCAGCCATGATGATTCACCTCTGAAGTTCTTCAAGTTGTTGTTGATACTCTTTGATTTTATTTTGTATGGCTCTGTATTTGTCAAAGCTTCTAGTCACTTTATTATTAGAAAAATAAACACAGCCTTTGACGTTCAAATCTTCTGGAAGGTCTTTTTCAGTGATTACTTTACCGTTTATGCGAGTTCCATCAAGGTCAAGGAAACCTCTAACGCACAGATTTTTCGGAAAGTGGTCGAGGTTCAAATCGTTAAGCTCCAAATCACCGTCAACCAATAAATCATCTGGCAAAGATGTGATTTTTGAGAAAGCAAGACAGAGAGACTCTTTCACCGTTAAATTTTTCGGAAGTTCAGAGATGTCAGTGAAGGAAATGTCCAATTCTCCAACGAGCAAATTTTCAGGCAAATCCCGTACATTGGAATGACACAATGATAGTGTTCCACCGACCTCTAATTCTTCTGGAAGATGTTCAATGACATTTGTATCGTCAATCAGCAAATCGCCATATACCCTAAATTCAGAAGGCAGCTTTGCGATTTTAGTGTCACGCATATCAAAATTTTTACAAACCAGCATTAGTGACTCTGGAATAGCCGAAATGCTGGAGCACATGAGATTAAGATTACCTGTCACTCTTGCAAGTTCATCAGGCAGCGAGTCATAATCAGAGCAGTATTCTAAATCAAGGTCTCCATCGTCTGCCGCCATAAGCTCGAGAGCCTTTTCAAGTGTAAGTTTCATCAGAAGCTCCTTTCAGCCTTACGTCGTTTCGACTGTTGCAACGTCATCAAACGGTTCATTCTCCCGCAGCAGTTTGCAAAGTCCGTATTTTCTCATTTTTTTGTCAGTCAAATATACATTCCTAGTAACAACGAGGTCGCTGGGCAAATCCTCTTCGGTTATTAGCTTGCCGCCTACCTTAGTCTTGTAAAGGCGCAGATTGCCATGTACCGAAAGACGAGACGGAAATTTATCAAGAGAAAGGTAATCAAGTACCAAATTCCCGTAAAGAGAAAAATTATCGGGGAGACTTTCAAGAGCAGAACCAGACGCATATATATTTCCGCTAACGAGAAGATTGTCAGGCAATTTTTTGATTTTAGTTTGATTGAAAGCTAAAGAGCCATCGACCATCAAATTGCTTGGAAGCACTTCTATGTCGGTATCAGAGATGAGGAAGTTTCCATTAACGTACATACCTTCAGGAAGATATTTCAAATCAGAAAACCGAGCGTCGATACTGCCGCCAACACTGATTTTAGGCAGAACCGTAATAACTGTTTCAGAAATATCCAAATTCCCACGAACAATGAGACTGTTAAATTTTCGGGGAGCTCCGTAACGCCACGCATGACATTCAGATTTCCGCCGCATCTCGACATCTGTTCCTTTGCTTTTTCCATAGTCAATAACATTTTAAAATTCCTCCATAAAAAGTAAAATGTACCCGCAGTCAAGCCCGCTTCCCTTTCGCTTATTCACCCGAACGCTTCGCGCGCAGAAAATTCTTAAAGCGGGCATTATGAGGGTCAAAAATAATTCACGATGCTTAAATATAAGTGCCTTTAAGTGATTACATAAAGAAATTATGTTCCATATAATCACTTATAAGAAAATCAAGTTCCTTATATAATTACTTAAAGATATTTATATTGTTCCATTTTATATTGATATGCTTTTGAGATTTAATGAGCCATGATTTTTTAAAATAAAGAAATGCGACCGCATGGAGCAAGCGGGCGCAGCCCGCTAACACGCTGTAAGCGAGCGACTTGCAAAAGGAGAAAATTGCAGACAAAGCTTGACTTTTTAAGCCGCCCTGCGTGCTTTTATCGATTTAAACCGCCAAAAGCAACTTTGAATACATAAAATATATTTTTATTTTGCATCATTAACCTGATATTTTATATTTCCGTGTTCCTTTTTAGCGGGCGTTCGCCCGCTTGCTCCCTATCGGTCGCATTTTTTATAAATAATATTTGTTCCAAAAAATATTCAATGCAAAAAATCAAGAGCCATAATGACATGATAAATATGTAAATAAAGTCCCTTGATTTATTTGCAATTGACCTCGTTTAAGACCCATTATAAGCCCACTCTGCGAGCTTATACGCCACGTTCGCGGTACGGGTCGATAAAGGGGATAGGGCGGGTGCAGAGCGGGCTTGTGCTCGCTCTTGTTTCTATTCCTTCATCAATCATTTTCCATCTGCCATCAAAAGCTTCCCCTTCCAGCTGTCCATTTTCATCAAAATAATTTATTCTGACAAACCCGTTTGCCTGATAGGTGGTGAGGACAGCTCCGCTTTCCGAAAAGCTGATATGCTGCTGCTCACCATTTTGGTTTATGCCATCAACACTATGGTCTAAATGGCGGTATCTTTTTATTGCTTCTTTTACCTCTTCGGGATTTGAAAAATCCAAGATAAGTTGTTTTCCAAACTGACTAGTACTCGATTTCATCATTTTCCACCTCAATTTTCTCCCTCGACTGTTCACGTTCAATCTCTTTAGCGTTGGTATTGCTTTCATATTTTGCAAGCGGGTATCTCTTATACTCGTTATAGCTGGAAGGTATTTGCTCATTGAAATACACTCGGTCATTAGCAAGTCTATTTTTTAGATTTTCTAAACCATTTGCCATTGCGATTGCTTCTTCTGCACTGACCTTTAATTCAAGAGCAGCATCTGCTATTTCAGGTTCACTGTTTTTTTCTTCCTTGCGTCTTAAAAGGTCGAAAAATCCTTTTCTTTCATGGTCATTGCTCATGATGATTCCTCCTTAATATATTTATTATTATATCACAATTCAGGCGTTTCCTCAATGAACCATGGTTCTCTTTTTTGATTTTTTTGTTTCTCTTCGATGCTCTTTATAAACCGTTCCCAGTCTTCTTTACTCGCGTTGTACCGTTTTGAAGCCCTTATCGCTTGCGCTACATAATCATGCTCTTTTATATATTCTGCGATGTCGGGCGCAAGTTTTCCTCTTCCCGTTCCAGCTAAATCGTACAGCTTCAGCTTTTCTTCTTTGTCAAGCTTCAGATATTTTGTCAACGGTTCGAGTATATCAAGGTTTGGCGGATTTCTATTGCCTCTTTCCATATCGCTCACATACGGCGCGCTTATATACAGCGCTTTTGCAAGTCCTCTTTGCGTTATCCCTCGGCTCAGTCGCAGGCTCTTTAGGTAGCTCCCGAATGTTTCAACCATCAGAGAAACTCCTTCCCGTACTTTTCTTGTATCTTATATTCTTCGTAGTCCTTTATTGTTTCTATCATTTTAGGGTTTCCTTTATTGCTCAGTTCAATCACGCCCTTTACGACCAAATCCTCACCTAGCTGCTCTTTCGTCAGCTTTGTATTATATATCATAAGGTCGCCATCGACTGTAAGACGCTTTGGCAGTTCTTTTATATCAGCCCCTGTTAGAACCAAAGACCCTTCTACTATTAAATTGTTAGGGAGCTCCCGCAGTGCTGAATTTCTAAAGAATATGTCCTTGCCCACAGCAGTATCAAGCGTCATTCTGTGTATATGCGTATCCTCCGCAAAAAGTGACCCCTTTACCGTGAGGTTTTTAGGCAGCTCCTCTATTTCTGTACCCGAAATGTCTAGGTTTCCGTTCACTATCAAATCATCTGGAAGTTCGCCAATCGGCAAATTTCTCAGTATCAAGCTGCCCTCCTGTCTTGCCATGATTTTTTCGGCTTCTGCTCTTGAGAGGACTATGCCTCGGTCTTGCAGTACAACCGTATGGCTGTCATATCTTTCCGCTTTATATATCATACTGTTGCTCAAGTATATCTTGCCGCCGACTTCATAATCTGTCGGCATATCATTTTCCTTGATTTTTGTTCCCTGCAAAAGCATATTGCCCGTTACCTCAAGTCCCTCTGGCAGTCGCTCTATCTGAGTTTTTCTCAAATCAAGATTCCCATTGACAATAAGTCCTTTAGGGAGGTCTTTTATCGGCGTGTTTCTTAAGTCAAGGTCTCCATCGACTACCAAGAAGTCTGGCAATCTCTCGATTTCCGAGCCTCTGAGTACTACGTCTCCACCTATTTTTATATCTTCAGGGAGCTCTTTGACGTTCGTGTTTTCTAAGTCCAGCATACCGCCGATTTTAAGCCCGCTGGGCAGCTCGCTTATCATTGTATACGCCAAATAGAGGTCTCCGCCTATGTCCATGCCTTCTGGCAGTTTTTCTATTTCCGTTTCGATAAGGTCTAGCGTATCTTCTACCCGCTTGAGCTCGTCTGGAAGCTTCGTTATGGGCATTCCCTCGAGCAGCAGGCTTCCTCCCATCTTTTTCATTATCGACTCTATTTGATTAAGCGTAAAATTCATTATATACAGCTCCTTTACTTCATATATTTGGATATTTTAATTGTACCACAGGATAAATGAAATGTCAATATAAATGGGGTCTTTATATAGGGTGAAATCGTAGAAAAAACGGCTCTTTTTTTGTGCAAAAATTTAAGCGCCCGCAATTTTAGCAGGCGCTCTTACTTCACAAAAACATTCGAGAGACTTATGTCTTCAGCAGTCTTTATACATCTCGATTTGCTCATCGGAAAGAGAACACCAGTCTCTTTCTCCGTTTTCGTCCATGCTTATTCCTGTTACGACGAACGTTCCCCTTATTAGTTCCCCCTTTATATATCTGTTCGGCTTCTTTTCTTTAAACAAAAAACTTTCGTCGCACCATGCGATTACTCCATACTTCAACATGATAGGTTCTAAATTGCCATCGACGATTTTCTGTATCTCGGTCAATGCGTCTGCGTCTGACATCTCTGTAACATATGCCGCTTTCTGAGGCTCAAATACAAGTATTTTCATTTGTCTCCCTCACATTTTTTCTAAATCATATTCATTTTTCTGTGGCTCTTCGGTCTCGTCAATCCCTTTGTCTATTTCTTTTATCATTTCCCTTATGGCGGTTTTCTCATGCTGCTTATCCAGCATATTTAAGTGATTTGTTGTTTTTGTCATATACGATATGCATTCTGACAAAAGACTTGCGTAATCGGAAGGCATTTTTTTATCGTAATTATCATTTTGGTACTTAAAAAGCGGGCTTCTACTTCAAGAAGAGCATTTTCTATCTTACTGAATAAGCCCAAGACCCTTTCATCATTCTCATATCTCTTGAAAAGAGAATCAAAATCGTCAAAAAGAAAAGACAACTCAGGGAATTGTTCTCTTGCCTTCCAATCCACAAGGTCTTTATCTGGCTTTCCTTCTACCTTGTATATGATTTTCGCGTCCCTCAAGCCTTTACCATTTTTCTCTTTAAACAGAATGTCATTGAGAAACAGTTCCGCAGGCATAAAATCACGACTCATATTATCCCTCTCAAAAAAGCAAAAGATTATTCGCGCTCGATTTCGTCCATTGCTTTTCTCAATCCTTGCTGAGTTTGCTTTTCGTCAAGCGTTTTTAGTTTATCAAGCAGAGCATCAATGCTGATAATGATGTCGTTACATTCGCAAAGCGTCTCGTTATCGACTTGTCCAATAAGGCAGCCCATTGAAACTTTTACAGCGTTGCTGTATTTTTCTATTTCTCTTGTGTAACGGGACAGGGGCGTTACCTTCTCGTTTCTTTTTTCCATAGTAGTCAACTCCATTTCTTTTTGATAGCAATTAGGCTTTCGTAATTTTCTTGACGTGCGAGCACCTAAATATGCAGTTGTCGCAGGGTATTCCGCATTCGTCGGTTACAAAGTAGTATTTTTCGGGCAAGTACAGATTTAAGTTGGACTTAAATTGCTCTTCACCTGTCTTGTGCAAGATACCTTTATGTATTTCCGCTTCAAGAATCTCCACTTCAACATTTTTCCCGAGGTACTTTTCGAGCTCTAAACGCTTCATTCTTTGTTACTCCTTTTTGAAATTTTATTAAAATAATTATATCACAAAAGAGAAGCAATGTCAATATAATAGTATAGTTTTTATAGTGGCTTGAATATAGAAAGTTCTTATGATTTTTTGTCAAAAAACAGCGCTCGTTGATTTCATACGAGCGCTGTTCTCTTAACTTATTTGTATGTTTTTATCATTCGTTATTTGAATTTCTTATCAATTATCCTTGCAATTTTCCGAATTTTCAAATCAATCAACGCAAGCAAAATATCAAACAATATAAAACAAGCCACATAGCAGAGCACAAAATTAACTGTTCCGCGATTATTGACAAACAGTAATGAGATGAAAAGTAACGTGGTCACAGTAGCAACAATCTTGCCACCCGTTCTTAAAAGTTTGAATCTTTTAAGTTCCTTTTCTAAATCATAAATTGCCTCTATATTGTGTCTCATATTTCCCCTTTCAGAACGTTTGCTGTTCTCCTCGAGCTTCCATAAACCTGTCAAATTCGGAGATGAGCTCGCTATTTCTTTTCTTGACATTTTCTGCATGGTTAGTGCCATTAGTGCAGGCAATATTATACGCTTCGGATATGCTCACAGTCTCCGCTCCGAAGAAATACACAAGAAAATCAGCAACATCTTCCGTTGTGCAGTTTTCCATCACAGAGTTTATGAAGAAGATGATGGCAACGAGATTGGTCTTCTTGACAGTTTTTCTGATGACGCTTTTTTCTGCCTTGCTTTTCATAACAGAAAGCACTTTCTCGGTTTCATCAAGCACATTTTTTATTTTTTCAATTTGTGCCTCGTCAAAAACGCCCGCTTCGTAGGTCTGCTTCAGGACTTTAGCTGACAGTTCAAAGTTTCCATCAAACTGTATAGCCGTTTTTATCACAATATCCTCATTTGCATATCCCTGTATCTGTTTTGGAGTAAGATTTTCCACGAAGACCGCGTGCTGGGCAAGCTCTTTTATAGCAGCAAGGTTCTTTGCTTTTATTCGTGCATATTCTATGCTGCTCAGTGGCTTTCCATTGTTGAGTCGTGACATCATTTCAACAATTTCTTCAGCAGTTGTTTGAGTAAACAGATACATATTCAGCGAAAAGCTGTCAAAAGCGTCTTTCATATCCTCGCTTAAATCTTTGTAACGTTTACCATTCAGATTTTCACCATTCAAAGACTCAAGACCTGTAAGAGAAAATTCATTGTTTCTAAAGCGATACATAGAAGTACAACGCTGTTTTCCGTCAATGCAGTCAAATATTTTTCTGCTGATATTGTTACTGTTCGTCACCTCTTTATCCGTTTCTATCAAATAGAAAGGAGGAATAGGATAGTCTCTTAAAATACTGTCAACAAGCAGGGACATTCTTTTTCTGTCCCAAACGGCATTTCGCTGTATAACATTGTCGAATTTTAACACGCCCAGCTCAATGGCTTTCATTGCCTTTTTGATGTTCCATGGGATTGATGTTTTAATCATTGGCTTTGTTCCTTTCAATAGTCTTTTTTATAATGATACCATATATTTTTAAAAAAGTCAATGTGATTTGAAAGATTTATAGCGCATATATTGTGGAAAAGGAAAAATGAGAGCGGGCATTGAGCCCCCTCTCACCCTCTGTCCATGCCGCATTTGGCGCTTTAAAATTCAGTCCTGCATTCCAAAAAACGAGCTTCATCTTTTTCTGTTTCCTCTTCATGTTCAAGCCGTGTGGCTCTCACTTGATTTTTTCCGTCTCTAAAGCCATCGCTTTTAGCTTTTTGGTTTGCAGAAATATTCATTTTGTCGGTTTCCGTTTTATTTGTCCCAGAAGGGTCATAAAGCTCTTGGTCATATGCTTTTACCTCGTCGCTTATGATAAGCTGTAAAGCCGTACATTGCTTGTCCAACTCACAAGCGATTCCTTCGACAAAGCCAATTGCATATGTGTTGCTCAAAAACCTATGACTCTCCCCCGCTTTTTTACACTCGCGAACATATTTAGCCGTGCTGCGCTTACAAGCGTCATAAAGGAACTGAAATACTCTGCGGGCTATGAGTGCATCTGAGGAATACCCAGTAAAGAGAAAGAACGTTCTATTTTTATTTACTCTCGATGTACAGCAGTAATTTCTTGCTACAACATTGGCAAGAGATAATTTCCATGGATTTCCCACTCCAATTCCTATTCCGAGGCTACTCATATCTGCTTTTTTCAAGCCTATTTCCTGAGTGTCTATATGATGCCGCTTCATAAGCTGCTGAGCTTTCAATGCAGCAAGCGCAGCCTCGTGCTCATTGCATTTGCTTCCTGCCAGCTTTAAAAGCTTGTCGATTTTTTCGATAACTTTTGTCTTGTCACTATTGTCGTTGATAATATCGCTTTCGTAAACGCAATAAACAACAATCAACTTTGTAGCGGCTCTTCCGCTTGCATTTGTTTTAAAAGTCGTATACGACGCATTTTTTTCATTTAAAACTGCGTCGATAACCTTCTTTTTTTCTTTAAGTGAGATAGGCTCTGAAATATACCGATAGAACTTGCCGATATTATCCTCGTCTTCTCCTTCGCTTATGATGTTGATGTGCAGTTTGTTGAAAAAGTCTACTGCCATTGCTTTGGATTTTTCTTTGACTTCGTTCATTTTATTCTTTTCCTCTTTGAAGTTACTTTACGCTTATTACTTCTTCAGTTTCGAGCTTTTCGGCATTGCTGATAATGTTGTCTTTTATCATAAAAAACAACCTTTTACAACCGTAGTATGCAACAGCCCATTTTGCAGCGATGCCCGCTTCCACGTTGATTTTTGATACAAGAATACCCGCAAATTGTGCAAAAAAGATTATTACGAATAAAAAGAATGTGATAACGCTTATAAAGACAAGCATTTCGTATACTCCGATTTTCTTTTTTCTCATAATGACAGCCCTCCATTTTTATAAGTGTTGTTGTTACTGTAATAATTATATCATAAAAGAGGGGAAATGTCAATTGAAAGTGCAATTTTTATAGGCTATGAGATGTAGAATTATGCCGCTCTTTTTTGACAAAAAAACGAGCAACCACTTATATTGCAGGCACTCGTTTTTCGTTTACATCTCAAACTCTACTTGAATATTTTTCTTAGACAGCGTTTGTTATACCCGTTCTGACGCAGCCGAAGGTTTTGGTAAATAAAACTTTCTGCTTTGCGCTCGGATATATCCTGAATTTGTACGCCTTGTTTGCCATTATATCTCATTGTATTTTCCTTCGTCATGTTGGTCGCAACGGTCAAGCAAATTGCCTACCAACCACCGTATTGCCTCATAGTCTGTATACTTATCGTCTTCAAGATATTGAAAACCACCCTCTATTATTTCAGCAGGCACTTCGGCACAAGCATATATGGCAGCTTTTCTGACACTAATGTCTTCGTCATTCAAACCTGATTTCAGAGCCTCAACAGGCACATCTTTTCGACCTTTGCAAGCGTACCAAGCTGCAATTCTGACATCGCTATATCTGTCTTTTAGACCTGTTTCAATTATTTCAATTGGGACTTTTTTTCTACTACAAGCGAACATCGCGGCTTCTCTAACATCGCTGCACTCGTCTTTTATCCATCTCTCTATGGTTTCAAGAGGTATGTCACGCCCTTCGCAAACCTGTATAGCAGCTCCTCTGATGCCCCCATTATCATCTCTCAATTTCTGTTCTATCATCTCAAGAGATATGTCTTCACGTCCTTCACATGCGTATAAAGCCGTAAGTCTGACCATATAATTATTGTCCGCAAGCCCAGCTTCTATTATTTCAAGTGGAACTCTTCGACCTATACAAGCGTACATGGCGGCTTCTCTGACATCATTGCACTCGTCTTGCAGACCAGCCTCTATAAATCGAATTGGGACTTCTTGACCTTCGCAAGCATATATGGCAGCTTTTCTAACATACCAGTCATCATTTTTCAGCCATGTTCCTATTAAGTTAATTGGCACTTTACAATACTTGCAAACAATCATAGCCGTTTCTTTGACGGCTAGATTTTCGTCCTCAAGCCATTTTTCTATGATTTCAATAGGTATTTCTCTTCCTTCGCAAGCATCTTCAGCGCCTATTTGAGTGTCATTGTTTGCTATTAGCGACTTTATGAGTTTCCAAACGCGATTGCTTTCATTATTTTCCATAAACAAATTCCTCTTGTTAATACCTTTTGTACCCTGCAAGCTTGCATATTATCCTGACTTTTTCGTCTCCACTGTTTAGTATTACCTTTAACAGTTCACGAGCACGGATATTTTTATTATGGCATTTATAGCTACAAAAGTATAGAAAATATCAGATTCTTTAAAAAAAGCAAGCTCCCGCTTGCTTTGCGAGCGCTTGCCTTATAGCTTACATATCAAATTCTATCTCTTCATTTTCTTTACGAGTAGGTGATTTTTCAAACTCGTCATGGTCAAGCAAATTTTCTACCATGCTCTGTATTAACTCATCGTTCAGATATGGCAAACAATCCTCTACTATTTCAACAGGCACTTTGCGTTCCTTACAAGCATATACGGTAGCTCTTCTGACCATGAAATTTTCATCTTTCAGCCCTTGTTTTACAAATTCAATAGGAATATCTTTTCGACCTTTGCAAGCGTACCAAGCAGCTTCTCTGACCCAGCAAACATTATCTGAAAGACCAATTTTTATTATTTTGAAAGGAACTTGACGCTTTTTACAAGCCCACATAGCGGCTTTTCTAACATTGCTGCACTTGTCTTGCAGACCCGTTTCTATAAGTTCCATAGGTATTTTTCGACCTTTACAAACGAGCATAGCAGCTTCTCTTAGTAAAGGTTCATCGTCTTTAAGCCATTTTTCTATAATCCCAATAGGAACTTCTCGACTTTTGCAGACTCGCAGGGCAGCATTTCTAATATCAGCTATACCATCTCGAAGATTTTGCTCTACCATCTCAGGTGATATATCTTTGCGACCCTTGCACGCGAGTAAAGCCGAGATTCTGACCCGCCAATCATCGTCCACTAGCCCTGTTTTTATTATCTCAACAGGAACTTCTCTTCCTTCGCAAGCCCACATAGCAGCTTCTCTAACATAATCACGCTCGTCTTTCAAACCAACTTCTATAAATCGAATTGGAACTTCTTGACCTTCACAAGCATACATCGCCGCTTCTCTGATATGCCAATCATCGTCTCTCAACCACGTTTCTATTAAGCCAATTGGCACTTTACTATGCTTACAAGCCGTCATAGCCGTTTCTTTGACGTTAAGATTTTCGTCTTCAAGCCACTCTCTTATGACTTCAACAGGAATTTCTCTCCCTTTAAAGGCAGCTAAAGTGGCGTTTTGAGTATAATCATCTGCTATCAGCGACCTTACGAGTTTCCACACACGACTGCTTTCATTATTTTCCATAAATAATCTCCTTTTGTTAATGTCTTTTCTGTACCAATTATATCACACGACCAATGAAATGTCAATTAAAAGTAAATCATAAGGTAACGGGTATCTGGTGCTTATCTTCGCGGACTACATATCCAGTTCGATTTCGTCAGATATTTTTCTAGGAAGAACTTTTTCAAAGCCATCGTCTCGCTCGCAGTAGTCAAGTAAGACACTCATGGCATTTTTTCTTACAACCATATCGTCATCTTTCAAGCCCTTTTCAATCACTTCAGGCGGCACGTCGCGACCTTTGCAAAGCTCCATTGCAGCACGCCGCACGCCATGATAGTCGTCTTTCAGACCCGCTTCTATTATTTCGATTGGTACTTCTCTCCCTCTGCAAGTTTCCATGGCGGCTGCTCTAAGATACCGACTGTGGCTTTTTAACCACTCCTCAATAATTTTTGTAGACAAGTCGTACTCATTACAAACACTTAATGCCACTGCTCTTACATCGAAGTCATTATCCAAAAGCCCACCTTTTATTAGCTCAAGCGGCACATCTTCACGACCTTTACAAGCCTGCATAGCTGCTTTTTTGACGAACCAAATGTGGTCTTTAAGACCCGTTTCGATTATCTTGATAGGCACGTCGCGACCTCGGCAAGACCGCATAGCGGCTAATCTAATATATGCATCGTCATCTTTCAACCATTTCTCTATAATATTGATAGGTATGTTGAGCCCGTCACAAACGTTTGCAGCTGCTTGCTTCACGTCGATGCTTTCGTCGTTTAAACCCGATTCAATTATTTCAGCAGGAACTTCCCGTCCCTCGCAAGCACGCATAGCTGCCTCTCTGATGCATTCACTACTATCTTTCAGCCACTCTTCAATAACTTTGAGTGATAATTTGCGTCCACTGCAAATTGTCATAGCTGCCCTCATCACATCGCGGTCAATGTCTCTGAGCCATGACTTTATATTTTCAAGTGGAATGTCCTCACGACCTTTACAAGCCTTAATAGCTGCTACTCTGACGCAATCGGATTCATCTTCTAAGCCTTTTTTTATCATCTCGATAGGTACTTCTCTCCCCTCGCAAGCTTGCAAGGCAGATGCCCTGACACTGTTATTCCTATCTCTAAGTCCCTTTTCTATAATTTCGAGAGCCACTTCTCGACCCTCGCAGGCTTGCATGGCTGCTACTCTGACCTCATAGTCCTTATCGTTCAATCCAGTTTCGATTATTTCGATAGGCACGTCGCGACCTGTGCAAGCTCTCATAGCGTCTGCTCTAACAAACCAATGCTTATCATTCAAACCTGCCTTTATCATCTCAATAGGGACGTTACTGCCGATGCAGGCTCGCATCATAGTGGCTTTGACAAGATAATCTTCATCATTTAGTATTGTTTTTAATAATTCAGAAGCTCGGCTATTTTCACTTTTTCTCATGATGTTTTCTCTCTCCTAACGCTTTTCTTATTTATATGTCCAGTTCTATTTCTTCAGATGGCTTTTTTTGCAGTATTTCTTTTAAATCACCATACCGTTCGCAATTATAAATCAATACATTTGCAGCGGTATCTCTGACACAATCGTTTTCATCGTTCAGACCCTTTTCTATTATTTCAATTGGAATTTCTTTCTCCTCGCAGACTTTCATGGCAGTTGTTCTGACAAACCAATCTTCATCTTTGAGCCATTCTTCCACGTTTTTAAGAGGGATTTCACGAGCTTTGCATATTTGTAAAGCGGCGTCTCTGACACCCCAGTCGTTATCTTTTAAACCTTCTTTCACAAATTCAATAGGCACATCTTTTCGACTTATGCAAGCTTGCATGGCAGCTTCTCTTACAGATTTGTTTTCGTCTTTCAGCCACTTTTCTACGGTTTCAAGAGGTATTTCTCGGCTCTCACAGACGTGCACAGTAGTTTTTCTGACGTTATAGTTTTCATCTTCCAGACCTTTTTTTATCATCTCAATGGGAACTTTTCTACCTTTGCAAGCTTGCATAGAGACTTCTCTGACACGATAGTCTACATCATTTAAGCCTTTTTCTATTATCTTAATAGGCACATTTCGCCCTTTGCAAGCTTGCATGGCAGCTACTCTGACCTCATAATCTTTATCACTCAGTCCTGTTTCAATTATTTCGAGAGGGACTTCTCGACCTGCACAAGCCGCCATAGCTGCTTCTCTGACACTACTATCTCTATCTTTTAGTCCTTTCTCGACAATTTCAAGAGGAGCTTTTCTTCCTTTACAATTTTGCATAGTGGCGACTCTGACAAATTCGTTTTCATCTTCTAAGCCTTTTTTTATTATCTCAACGGGCACATCTTCACGACCTTTGCAAGCACAAATAGCCGCTTTTCTAACCGTCAGATGTTCCTGATTCAGCCATAATGCCACAGTTTCAAGAGGTATGACTTGGCTTTCACTTGCCCGCATAGCAACTCTTCTGACAGCAGGGTCATTATCTTTCAAGCCTGCCTCTATTATCTTAACAGGGATTTCTCTTCCTATGCAGGCTTGCATAGCAGCCCTTCTGACAACACTGCTTTTGTCTTTCACCCATTTCCTTATGGTATTAAGAGATACTTGACGACCTTCACAAGCTTGCACAGTCGCTTCGCCAACTCGCCAATCAATGTCTTTTAAACCATTTTCGATAATTTCGATAGGCACTTCTCGACCTTTGCAGACTTGCATGGAAGCTACTCTGACTTGCCAATCCGCATCTTTTAACCCTGTTTTTATTATTTCTATGGGCACTTCTCGGTTTTCACAAGCTCTCATAGCGTCTGCTCTAACAAACCAATGCTCATCATTTAACCCTGCTTTTATTATTTCTATGGGTACTTCTCGACTTTCGCAAGCTTGCATAGCGGCTGCTCTAACAAACCAATGTTCATCGCTCAACCCTACCTTTATCAATTCAACAGGGACGTTTTTCCCCATGCAGGCTCGTATGATAGCGGCTCTGACATGATAATCTTCATCATTTAGCATTGCCTTTAATAATTTGTGAGCTCGGTCATTTACATTTTTTCTCACGCCGCTTTCTTCCTCCTACCATTTTTCTTTATTTTAATTATATCATTTCAAGAGCAAAATGTCAATCAAAATGGTATAATATTATAGAGGCAAAAATGTAAAAATATCAGGCTCTTTTTTGACAAAAAGCGAGTGCCTGCTAGTTTTGCAGACACTCGCTTTTCTTATTTATATATCCAGTTCTATTTCTTCAGGTGGGTTCTTTTTCAGCACTTCTTCCAAATCACCATATTGCTCACAATTATCAAGTAAAGCATTTACGGCAGCTTTTATGACTGGTTTTTCTTCATCATTTAAGCCCACTTTTATTATCTCAATGGGAACTTTTTGTCCCGCGCAGGCTTCCATGGCAGCTTCTCTGACACGCATAGATTCATCGTTCTGTGCTGCTTTTATTAGCTCAATTAAGTATTCTTGACCCGTGCAGGCTTCTATGTCCATCATTTCGATTGGAACTTTTCTCCCAATACAAGCTTTTATAGTGGCTGCTCTGACAAAATCACATTTATCTTTCATTCCTTTCTCTATTATTTCAAATGGAGCGTCTCTATCTTCATAGACGTGCATAACCATTGCCCTAATAATCCAATTTTTATCGTTCATCAACGGCATTATTAAATCTGACGGAACTTCTTGACCTTTGCAAAGCTCAATTGCAGCACGTCGCACACCATGATAGTCATCTTTCAGACCCGTTTCTATTATTTCAATTGGGACTTTTCTCTCAGCGCAGGCTTGAATGGCAGCTTCCCTGACTTGCCATTCAACGTCTTTTAAACCTTTTTCTATTATTTCAATGGAAATTTCTCGACCTTTGCAAGCTCGCATAGCGTTCGCTCTGACAAATCCGTTTTCATCTTCCAGCCATGTTTTTATTGTCTCAGTGGACATTTCATTACCTATATGAGCTTGAGCAGCAGCAGACCTAATGAAACTATTATCATCTTTTAGCCATGTTTTTATTATCTCACAAGAAATTTCGCGACCTACACAAGCCTGTACGGCGGCTACTCTGACTGCCCATTCATCATCTCTTAAACCACTTTCTATTACCTCGATAGGCACATCTTTTCGACTTATGCAAGCTTGCATGGCAAGTTCTTTAATTTGCCAGTCTTTACTTTTCAGCCATGCTTTTATTTCCTCAATAGAGCCTTCACTAGATAAATATACCAGCATAGCGACTTTTTTGACTTCCCAACATTTATCATTTATGCCCGTCTCTATTATTTCCTTCGGCACTTTGCGACCCTTGCAGGCGAGCATAGCAGCTTCCCTTATAGCCAAATCATCGTCTTTTAACCATTTCTCTATTGTGGCAAAAGGTATGTTACGTCCTTTACAAGCCTGTATAGCGGCTTTGCTGACATCATCGTCTTTGTCTTCTATGCCTACGGTTATAATCTCGATGGGCACATCTTCCCGACCTTTGCAGGCTTCCATCGCCGCTTCTCTGATACGCCAGTCTTCGTTTTTCATTAGTATTTCTAGTGCTTTTGAAACACTGCTATTTTCATTCTTTTTCATGATGTTTTCTTTCTCCTAACGCTTTTCTTATTTATATATCCAGTTCTATTTCTTCAGGTGATTTCTCTTTCAGCACTTCCTCCAAATCACCATATTGCTCACAATTATCAAGTAAAGCATTTACGGCAGCTTTTATGACTGGTTTTTCTTCATCATTTAAGCCCACTTTTATTATCTCAATGGGAACTTTTTGTCCCGCGCAGGCTTCCATGGCGGCTTCTCTGACGCACCAAGATTTATCCTCCTGCGCGGTTTTTATCAGCTCAACCGAAAATTCTTGACTCGTGCAAGCTTTTACGGCAAGTGCCCTGACATCTTCATCTTTATCATTTAAGCCTATTTCCATCATTTCAATTGGGACTTTTTCCCCAATACAAGCTATTATAGTTGCTGCCCTGACAAAACTGTGTTTATCTCTCATGCCTTTCTCTATTATTTCAGTGGGGATTTCTCTACCCTCATAAACTTGCATAGCCGCTGTTCTAATAGTGAAATCTTTATCGCTCATCAACGGGTTTATTAAGTCAAGTGGCACTTCTTGACCTTTGCAGAGCTCAATTGCAGCAAGTCGTACATCATTATAATTGTCTTTCAGACCCATTTCTATTATTTCAGAAGGAACGTCAAGCCCCTTGCAAGCTTCAAAAGCGACTGCTCTCAATTCTCTGCAAGCATCATTTAAGCACGGTTCTATAAATTCAAAGGGAACATCTCTTCTTTCTTTGCAAATCGCCAAAGCAGCCATTCTAACATAAGGACTTTCATCTTCCAGCCATGTTTTTATTGTTTCGGTGGACATTTCATTATCTATATGGGCTTGAGCAGCAGCCGACCTAATTAAATTATTATCATCTTTTAGCCATCTTTTTATTACCTCACATGGAATTTCGCGACCTACGCAAGCCTGTACGGCGGCTACTCCGACTGTAAGCCATTCATCATCTCTTAAACCACTTTCTATTACCTCAATAGGCACATCTTTCCGACCAATGCAAGCTTGCATGGCAAGCTCTCTTATTCGCCAATCTGCATTCTTCAGATATGCTTTTATTTCCTCAATAGAGCCTTCACCAGATAAACATACCAGCATAGCGGCTTTTTTAACTTCCCAGCGTTTATCATTTAAACCCGTCTCTATTATTTCCTTTGGCACTTTGTGACCCTTGCAGGCAAGCATAGCAGCTTCCCTTATAGCCAAATCATCATTTTTTATCCATTTTTCTATTACTTCGATGGGTATATCACGACCTTTGCAAGCCTGTATAGCGGCTCTACTAACATCATAGTCTTTGTCTTCCACTCCTGCGATTATAATCTCGATAGGCACGTTTTCACGACCCTCACAGGCTTCCATCGCCGCTTCTCTGATATGCCAATCTTCATTTTTCATAAGTGCTTCCAGCAGTTTTGACGCACTGGTATTTTTATTATTCTCCATAAATATCCTCCTTTTATGTCGCTGTTTCCACCAGTTACATATTTTGCAGTATCTTTTCAAAAGCATCATAATGCTCACAATCAGCAAGCATAACATTTACGGCAGCTTTTTTGACAAATTCGTCTTCATCACTTAAGCTTGCCTCTATCATCTCAATAGGCACGCTTCTTCCAATGCAAGCTTTCATGGCAGCCGCTCTCACATTACCCCATTTACTGCTCAGTCCCTTTTCTATTATCTCAATTGGCACTTCTCTTCCTGCGCAAGCCGCCATAGCTGCTTCTTCAACATCTCTATGCTCATCTTCTAGCCATTTTTCTATGGTCTCAAGAGGCATTTCTCGACCTTTGCAAGCTTGCATGGCTGCGTCTATTATAGCCCAATCATCATTATTTCCCCATTCGTCCCCCAAATCTGCATTTTTAAGCCATTTTTTTATAATCTCAAAAGGGATTTCTCGTCTTTCACAAACTTTTATAGCAGCTTTTTTAATGAAATATTCTTCATCTTTTTTCAGCCCTGATTCTATTATTTCAATTGGCGATTCCTCTCCTATATAAGCTCGCATGGCGGCTTTTCTTACATTACAATTTTCATCGTTCAATCCCATTTCAACTATCTCGGCGGGAACTTTTCTATCTATGCAAGCAGTCATGGCAGCCGCCCTGAAATGCCAATCATCATTTTTCAGCCATTTTTTTATGATTTCGATAGGTAGATTATACCCTTTAAAAACCTGTATGCTGGCTCGTCTGACACATTCATCTTCATCATTTAGACCCTTTTCTATTACTTCAATCGGAATTTCTCGCCCTTTGCAAGCATTCATGGCAACTTCTCTGACACACCAATCTTCATCTTTTAAACCAATTTCTATTATTTCAAATGGAACTTCTCGTCCCTCGCAAATTTGCATAGCAAATTCTCTTGCTTGCCAATTATTCTCGTTCTTCAACCATGCTTTTATGGTCTTAGCGGGTACTTCGCTCCTTATACAAATTTTTATGGCTACCATTTTAATGCCCCAGCATTTATCATTCAGCCCTGCTTCTATGATTTCTGTTGGCACGTTGCGACCCTCATAGGCGTATATAGCAGCTCCCCTCATAGCCCAGTCATCATCTTTTATCCATTTTTTTGTTGTCTCAAGAGGTATATTACGTCCTTCGCAAGCTTTTATGGCGGCATCTTTGACAATAGAATTTTCATCATTCAATCCTGCCTCTATTATCTCAACGGGAACTTCTCGCCCTTCGCAAAGCTCCATAGCAGATTCTCTTATATCCCAATCATCGTTTTTTAACAACTTTTCTATGATTTCAAGAGGTATATTACGTCCTTTACAAGCTTGTGCGGCAGCTCTTCTTACATAGCTTTCTTTATCTTCAAGTCCAGCGCTTATAATCTCGATGGGTACATCTTCACGACCTTTACAGGCTTCCATAGTCGCTTCTCTGATTTGCCAGTCTTCGTTTTTCATCAGTGCTTCCAGCAGTTTTGAAGCACTGCTATTTTCATTTTTCTTCATAGATATTCCACCTTTTATCAAGTTCGATTTTTTTACATTTATTATATCATCTCTGACGTTAAAGAACTCTTCTAATGTTTAAGCAAAAGCAAGCGCCCACCAGTTTTGTAGGCACTCGCTTTTCTTATTTATATATCCAGTTCTATTTCTGATTGCTGACTTGGTAGTTCCTTTTTTAAAATGCCATAAACGTCATAGCATTCAGGATTGTCCAACAAGATATTTATGGCGGCTAGTTTGACAGATGGAATCTCATCATTCAGCGCAGCCTCTAATATTTCTGGTACTTCACGCCCCACGCAGGCTTTCATAGCGGCGACTCTTGTATTGCTGTCTTCATCTTCCATCAGTGCCGTTAGTATTTTTTCTTCAAGAAAAATTTTTTCGTTATTCATCGTTCAAAACCTTCTCTCTGAAATTTTATATCGTCAGAGCTCAAAATCATATTCCTGCTCAGTTTGAGAGCACTTTTTCTGAGAAAGCCCCATTTTATCCATCAGTCTTTTCCCGTCATCTGTAATATAAAATCCTGATGATTTTCCAGAAGCACCATGAAATTCTTCATTGTAATACTCTTCCTGAGACAAGAATTTTTTCGCTTCATCTTTCGTGCATTCGTCCATATAATATTTGGTGCTCAATCCGTCAGCATACTGAGCATTTTCTGGGTCATTATAATCATAGTGACCACCAATGTAGTATTTATCATTGTACAGATACAGACTTTCGCAAGCTCTGCAATCGACCCCCGAGTAAAAATCGTCTTCTGATTTTTCTGCCAATGTGATTCCATTCTCATTAACTTTTTCGTATTTTTCCCGAGCTTCTTTTTCTTCTTGCTCTGCTTGTTGTGCATTCAGCCATTCGTTGTATTGCTCTTCATACATCTCGTCGTATTTGCTTTTCATGTCACTTCTCTTGTTTTCTTCTGCTATTTTTGCCGTAAGTTCCATCTTGAACCCCTCCTATTGTGATTAAATATTTCCATTTATAGTTTATCACATATTTTCTGCATTGTCAATAGAAACAGGTATGATTTATATAGGGTAGAAATGTAAAAAAGAGCGCTACTTTTTTGTGCAAAAATGTGCCTTCCATAAGATAGAAGGCACTGATAATTAGTATTTATTGCAATCCATATGTTCAATTATTTCACCGTGACCATGCAACTGGCTGAAAGCCCCGTTATTTCGTCTTTAACGGTGATAATCGCAGACCCACTTGATACAGCATACAAACCACCGTGTGCATCTACTCTCACTCTATCTGTACGGTTACTGCTCCATGTATATGAAACTTCTGCATTAGCTGGCTCGACAACAGGAGATACACTACTGTTTTGTCCTATCTCAAGGTCTATTTGATATTTGCTCATAGACAACCTTGTAGCCGTTATTCTTTGAGGAGCAGTAGTTGTTGTAGGCGATGGAGCGGGCGTTGTCGTTTGCTGAGGAGTCGTGGTTGTTTCTGGTTCGAGCGCAGGCTGGGTTTCTGGTGGATATGATGGTTCATAACCTCCGTCTCCATCACCATTATTGCCGCCATCATTTGTATTATTATGATGTTCCTCTCTGCTGCCATCAGCTTCTGAAGAGTTATCGTTTGAACTGCTTTCTTCAGAACAAGTTGTCGTCGTTGTTACAGCAGTAGTAGTTGTTGTAGTAACAACGTTGCTACTTGTATTTGTTAAGTTAGGCTCAAATAATGACGTAGTAGTGGTATCGGCTTCCGATGCTGTTGCGACAACAGAAACCGCCTTGGCGTTGATAGCATTTGATGAATCATCGCCCTTTTTTCCGCAAGCAGAAAAAATCATACATAAGCATAATGCTGCGACGATAGGATATATTGTTTTTTTCATGATATTTTATCCCTTCATTCCGATATGTCAGATAAATCATAGTTATTGATTATGGTTACTTTAATCAGCTTATCAGATGCATATTCTGCTATCATCGTATTTTTAGTAGTTTTGTAGTAAACCACATTTTTGCTATCTTTTGATACTGTTCCCGTGCCTATTTTCTGTTCTACGCTTTCTCTTTCGTCTCCTAGCACGATTCCACCATAAAACGATACATCGTAGTCGTATCTCTGTTCACTGCTGGAACTATCATCTGATTTCACGGTATCAAAGCACAAAGCTTTAATAATCATGCTATCATCTATTTCACTTGTGTCCTTAATATCGCAATACTGAGTTTTCTCGGTCTTTTTAACGATTTCCAGCGCTATTTTATTACCCGTAAAGCTAGATAGGTCATACGGATTGTACTGAACGCCATAGCCTTTGCCGAAGAACGTATATCCTTCCTGCGTAAAATTGTACGAAGAGTATTCACAATACGAAAAACCCGTGTCTTCCAGAAATCGTGACAACTGCTTATAGTAAATATCTATCGTGTCTCCTCTTATTTCCACTTTATTAAATTCGGCAGTATCAGATATGTTCGGAGATATGTCTATTTCCCCGACGGTATCATTCATAGGGTCTTCGTTATCTTGAGTTTCTTGTGAAACACTTTTTTCAATTGTCTTTACCTTAAGCGCATTGCTGCTCATGTTATCAGTTTCACTTTTCTGGCACGCAGTCATTCCTAACATACACACGATTGCTGTAATGCCCGCTATCAGTTTCTTTGCTTTGTAAATCATCATGTAGTTGCCCTTCTTATACAGCTATCACCATTCATTGCCTTCAGAGTCAATGAAGTATTCTCGCGGTTTATTATTAGGGTCATAAGTATGCAACGTCTTAGTTGGTATGTCCTGCTTCTCTTCTTCTGCTTGTTGTCTAGCCGCCTCGTCGTCATAATACTGTACAACATAGGAACGGAAGAAAGTATCGAGCTTCCATTCGCCATTTATATGGAGCACATACAGAGAGCCTGCTATATCTCCACTTCTTCCGTCAGCAACGCCAGAGCCTTCCCACACGCCATCAATCGTTACATCAGCGGGCGTGATACCTTCAATTTTGCCTTCTTCTATGAGCTGATTGATTACATTAACATAGTGATTGCCATTATCCGTATCTTGATTGATGAACTCTACAAGATAGTCAAAGCCTCTCGGATTTGACGTTCCTGCATCTCCACGCTGATTTCCCCATGCAATGAAGTTGTCTTTATTTGCCTCGCTTCCAGCAGAAACGATTGACAAGTATTCATCTGTATATGCGTACATGGCATCATAATCGTATGTATTGTACGCCTCCATACCATGGTCTATGATATAGTTTACTTCGTCTGCGTCTAGGGTTTCGCGCTGACCGACCGTATCATCTTCGCCGTCAGTTTCTTCCGCCACACCGCTAAAATCAGGCAATATTTCATTTCCTTCTGAGTCAACATATATAACTTCGTTTGAGTTTTGTGTTGTTTCCAAATACGGAACAAAATGTCCCACTGGAAGGTCATCTTCTTTATCTTTTTTTTCGTCGCCGCAGGCTGCGAGCACCGTTGAAGCCGATAGGATTGCAGCTATTACAACTGCGATTTTCTTTTGATTTTCAGTTTTCATGTTTCTTCACCCTTTTATTGATTTTTTTCATTTTTCTTTAATAATTCTGGATTGTCGTAAATGTTGCCAATAACCTCGTAACTACTGCTTTCACTACCCATATCAAATGGAGAAAAGTAGAAGTAGTCATATTTTACTTCAAAAATACCATCTAATTTTTTCTTTACCAACTCTTTTTCAGCTCCAGCGTTTTTATAGATATTATAGGAAATTTCCTTGTAGTATCTCACTATATCGCCTTCAAAGATTTTCTTGCCGTTTTTGTCTACTATCCCTGTATACTGACTAACAGTTTCAGGAAAGAATTTCTTATCAAGGATATAGCCGTCAGCATTATCGGATAAGAAATACGAGTAATATACACAGATGCTTTTGACGTAAGCAAAGAGTCAGGTATAGACTTGTTATCGTTCAGCTTAGAATGGCGACCAATCTTAAGCATAACCATAATAGGGACTGCCGATAAAACAGCACAGCAATTTAAAAAGCTACCTTGATAAGCAATAAGCGAATATGCTGCAATTGATAAAGCCGTAAATACATTTGAATGTCTTCTTGATAATTCTAAAAGCGATATAAGAAGTATCGCATACCAATCATATTGTAAATTTAGTGAGACAGCCGCTATGCCTATTCCAGTAAGCATAAGAAGCTTTAGGCTCTTGCTCATTACTTTTTGTAATTTTTCAGATTTGTAAAAAAGCTTCAACTTGGATTTCAGGTCACTGTTGATTACAATACAAACAATGTAACATAGGAGCAACGTAATACATGGATTTTGCTTTTTAAAGCTTATAAGCTGACCTTGAGTTATATAGTCATATGGTATCTCGCTTATATAAGAAATAATCATTATCTTCAAAAAATGCCAGACACGATTTTTGGTGAAGTGATAGCTTTCTGAAAGCAAAAAAACAAAAATCGGGAATGCCGTTTCACCAATGCAATACATGATATTATGCACTGGTTTTGATGACACGGCAATAGAAGAGATAAGCCCCAAAGCCATTGCCAGCACTCCCAGCCACTTCAGAATATAATAGCCAGAAGTATCTATGCGGCTTTGAGTCAAGTCCGTTACCTCTTTACCCTTATTCGCTGACTTATGTCTCTGCATCTTCCAACTTACCCCTTATAGCTTTTATCCAGACCTTTGTTATTCGGCACGTTTCTATTGTGCTCTTATTACTTGTCGAATTTATTATTTCTGAAAGCCTGCACGCTTCATCTTCCAAAAGCTTCACGATGTAATATCGTTCGTGTTCGCTTAATGTCACAGTCTTGTTATTCATCTTATACCTTCTCATGCTTATTTGCAACGCCCTATTGCGAGCTCTCTGAGTCATGTCAAAAAGCGGGCTTGGTTTCCAATAGTACGGTTCATCATGCCGCCTTATAAATTATACCATATTATTATCATCATGTCAACATAATCAATATTTTTTATAGGTCTAATATGTACAAAAAAATGCATCGCTTTTCTATAATTTTGTAAATATTTATCTCCAAAAAAAGCTTGACACTTTTAAGAAAATATAGTATAATATGTACAAGCCACAAATGACTTATGATGGCAAAAAGAGCGTTTTTGAAGCAAGGTCAGTACTTCAAAAACGCTCTTTTTATATAATCATCTGTCATAACCATCAACTTGATGTATTGTAGGAACTACATCATCGTAGTTGCCGTTAATGAATGTGGAGTATCATTCTTCTAGTACCGTCGGAGACAGAGCCTACCCAGTAATGATGGTAATGTCCCCTGCGAGCATGTGGACGTTTAAATGTTTCGCTTCCTTTGCCACTTGAGCTCGAGAATTTCCCATTGTATGAGTTGCGAGCCAAACGTATCGCCGAGCCTATCCTGAAGCCCACGTTCCATTTTTGTATTTCGCGGAACGTATCTTTTGGCTTGGTTTCTGATTCTTTTGAACGTTTTGTTATTCTTTCCTGTTGTTCATCACTTGATAACTCTTTATTTTCTGCGCAAATGTACAAGACAAGTTGAATCCTCACCATCATATAGTACCATCGTAGGCGTTGCCCCTGAAAGAATACACGATATAGCACTTTCAGCAATGCAAAGAGCGTTTAGGAGTTTATCTTTGTCAACGCTGGCTATGTCGCCATTCACAACAGCAGGGTGAACAACATTGCAAAAATACTCATACGCTTCACGACTTGTCATATAGCTTTCATTTCTCACAAATTCAGAACACTGTTTCAACGGAGATATGTCTCCGTTGCAAACACAATAACGTTTTCGACAAACATTGCACTGTTCATAATGAGATTTACTATACATAATTGTATTCTCCCTTTCTCAGCATTCAAAAGAAATCAAATTCATCATCGTTTCTCACATATTTTTTGGTTGTGCTTAAAAAGTCATCAACTTTTCTCTCGATTTCTTCCAGCTTCGCTCTCGAAGGCTGCCGAATGCCAGACGACCATGTAGACAGAGTATTGCTTTTAACTCCTGTTATTTTTGCAAGCATAGATATAGTCATGCCTGTTTTTTCTTTAAGAGCATTCACTCTCTCTATTGCTTCTTCGCGGCTTAGTGGGTTTATTTCACTCATATCATAATCATTCCTTTTTGATGTTTTATTTTATAATAACACAAGAAAATACATTTGTCAATCTGAATTTTGATTTTTATATAGTAGCAAATCCACAAATCCTGCTTCTATTCCCATTTGCACTGTCCAAACAAAATATCATTAAAAGCAAAGCAAGCATCTACTTGCCTTGCAAATGCTTGCTTTAATCATGTTTAGAACTACGGTTTATTCAATCACGTTCAATAACGTCTTTAGTCCCCGCTTCTGCCCTGAGAAGGTCGTGGCTTGCAAAACTTCTGCTTATGTCTTGCAACAATGTGTTCATGAACGATTCATACTCTTCAAATGCGTCAAGCAGTTTGACTACTTCTTCCTTTTTAATCGGACGCTCATTGACTCCATCGCCGATTGTCATTTTTCCACTAGAATAAACATTCAACTTAACGCCCAATGTTATTCCGTATTCGTCCACCTTGCTTCTCAGCGCCAAATATCGTTTTTCCTCTTTAACACAAGACTTCAGTGCTCTGTTAAAAAGTTCGTCTGCTCGGTCTTCCAAAGGATATTCTATATTGTAGCTTTTCCCTAATACAAGAAAGTCCCCATAGAAACAATCAATATCTATCAGCCGCTTGTTATCGTTTTTCCTCAACCAAGCTTTTAACGAAACGGTTTTAACGTTTCCTAACTGACCATGTGGAAGTGCAGGCGCATTTGCTTGAAATTTATGCTGTAAATTCAGAAAATATCTTAATTGATTGTCAGTCTTTAGCATCTACAAAACTGAGTTTTTCCTCTTGAGACAAGTTCCTTTCGCAATTAAATTTTATTATCTCATCGTTGACCTCACCCCATTCATTTTTAGGGGCGGTGAAGCACTTCTGGTTATACTCTTCGAGAAGAAGACCCTTTTCAATTTCCCATTTAAACATATAAATCAATCACTCCGATAAACATTATTTCATTTTTGAATTTCATAACAGAATTTATTGTTGATTATTTTAAGTTTTATTGTCTTTACATATTTATTGCAAAATATCTCTTTCTCTTTTGACGTAGCTGGTATATGAAGCTCTCTGTATAATTTCTCAGTAATATCTGTTGGAGAAGTGCCATAAAGATAAGGAAATATTTCTTCCAAATGCGAAAATAAAACAGAACGCTTTATTTCTTCTGTTTTAGCAGTACAAAATTCGTCAATATTGCAATAAGCAATGTTATGCTCGTCGAGTTTGTCGTTGAAATTGCTACCAATCTTATTTATCTCTCCCATCACGAAAAATTGAGCGTCAGGGAGGGCGTTTATAGCTCCCCAAAAGTCGGAATCACTAGTGACTAAAATAAATGATGAAATTTGATTTTCATAAAAATCCTTACAAATGCCTGCCGTCATTGTTACATCAACAAGTGACTTCCGAGATACCACTCGTTTGATAAGATGACGCTCGATTGGTATGAGTGTACGCTTATTTAATAAGTTCCAAATATCAATAGTATTTTCGTCATCATACAGGACGATTTTATCAATCTTATCAATTTCTTGTTCATTTAGATTACTGAGAACACTATAAAATTTAAAGACATTGGAATTTTCACAGTCAATAACAATCTCGACTTTTTCAGATTCCATTATAAAATCGTAAATAGAAATAAATGTGTCATCAGATGCGTCTAAGCAATTATCATAGTTATCAAAAATATCATCGTGCTGCTCATAAATTATTTTCAAAAACTTTAAATCGTTATGAATGATATTGCCGTATTCATCAGGATTCCATTTGATATAACACTTATACGGATAAAGCGGACGGTTTCCCATGAACTTTGAAAATTCCTTTTTTTTGAAAGCGACATCTGAATAGTTTTCAAATATAAATAGGTCTCGAATATAAGCCCAGTTCACCCAATCATAGAAAAGACATTCACAATCGTCAATGTTTTCATTGATTAACTTTGAAATATGCTCCATATATGTTTCAGCGCGACAATTAAATTGAAGTACAGGAATGTTCCAGTTTTCCAGTTGCGCTATATCATCTTGATTAAACCATTCAAGAGAATTGATATTTTTTAAATCATAGCAAATAGCCTCGTCGGTTTTTTTGAAATTCATCATTAGAGCTGTGCGCAATTTACACAGGTATCGAATAATCGTTGCGCTTTTGTTTCCTCTTAACTCTGATAGCAATTCGCTTTTTTCTGAATAATCTCTTTCCAGAAAAAAGTCAGGAACGCCTATAAGATATGCGATGCTGGTTACTATTTCTATTGTTTGATTTCTCATAAGTTTTATTCCCTTTTTATTTAGATATTACGAGAGGCTTTGCTCTTGTTTTTCCCAAAAACCGCTCCGCAATTCTTGCATTTGTGCTCCATTATCGTCATAGGCATACCACAATTTTGACAATGAACAATGTGCAGGCTACGTTCTTTTTCTTCAAACACCCTAATCGGTTTGAATTTTTTAGCGAAAAATATTGCGGACAATCCAATGACAAGTACAACAAATGAAGCCGTCATTCCAAAGGACATGGATATTTTTACTCCTGCGTTGTTCTTGATTGCCGCCATTGAACCGATGCCCGCTAAAATAGCAATTACGAGAGAATAAATGATTGACAACACGGACTTGCCTGAGACAATCGCTGTTCTGTAACTTCCGAACCAATAAAACACAAATGCTGCCATGAACGCAGCCATAGCCGTTTTAAAAGACCCTGTGGCTGTATATACTTTGCCTGTGACATAAAGCATCAGGATAGTAAGTGACGTGAACAACACCCAAATAATTATAATCAGGAGTTTCTTTTTATATTTTTCTGGCTTCATTGTTATCTTTCCCGATTTTTATTGTAAAAGTACGGCTTGCTGATGCCGTTTGCTTTCTGGTATTCTTTCACAAACTTTACGGTTTGCTGAGAAGTGAGGCAGGCTATCTCATAGTTCCCGTTATTTCGGTTGTTTTCAGCAATGTCTTTTAATCGCTCATCAAAGCCTACTCTATAACCATACTTATTGACGCTCATGTCTGCTTCGTACAGCAAGACCAACATCGGGGATATAACCTTTTCGCTCAGTTCGTCATTTGATAGCAGGTCATAGGGATTTGTGCCATGATATTTGATTGCAAAGTATGCGTCTGACTCTGGGTCAAGCCCTGTCTCAAGTAAGATTTGACTCCCCTCCAATTCGTGGTCACTTCTCATATTCAAATACCCTATGTCATGGAGAAGACCAACCACATACGCTACATCGGGGTCTACACTATAATCAATAGCGCGTTCTCTCATATACTCTGCTACGCCAATGCAATGTGCCATTTTGTATTTATTAAGATGTTGCTTATCCGCTTCTTTTAGATTAGCGTACATATGTTATCACCTTTCATATTCGCCATCGTGGTATTCGCGGACTGGTTTAGCATATTCTTTGAACTCTCTTATCGCCGCATTTTCTCTTTTTAATATTCTTTTTTCGACGCTCTCCCATGATAATGGCGTGCGTTTGTTTAGGTCAAACAAGCGTTCATCAGATAAAGCCAACTCTTTGCCGCGATACATTATGGTGTCTGGCAATCTTACAGTTACTCTCCAGCATAATACTTCACCGCTATGTTCCTTTTCCCAGTCCGCAGTGTTTTGGTCATGCTTAAACACCGCATCAAGGCAGGTCATATCTTCGATTATGTACGAAGGGGATTTTCCGTAGAAAACGTTTTTCATATTTTCAATGGTTTCATTTACTCTGAGAATTTCTTTCATTTATCGTCCCGCCTTTAAAACTCAAAAATCGTCGCGTTCAAATTCAGGGTCAATACGAATCTTGTGGGCAGTTGGCTTCATGGGCTTTTTATAAAATTGTATTCTTTCTGTATTTCTGATTTGCTTTTCTGCTTCAGAATGGCGGTCTTCTATCGCACTGCCCTTTTCTTCAATATACTGTTTTTCTATTTCGCGGTAAAGATTCTTAGCCGCTTGCAATGTTTGATACGTTTCGTTTTTCAGAATGTGCTTTATGCCATACCTCAGCGCATTAAACTTGGAAAGTTCTTCAGCGTTGGCAGCAAGAAACTCATGATTTTTTATAAATCCTTTTTCGCATATTTCTGCCTTTACTAAAAGAGATTCTATGCTGTGAACGTTGCTCACCAGCTTATACAGGTTAATATCTCTGTCTTTTATAAACGCCTTTAGCGATTTCTCGATTGCTTGCCCTGAATGATATGCCGACTCGTTTAGCATAAACGTATCATTTTTGTTTGCATAAAAAATCTTCTCTGCAATCGTTATATCTGTGCGGATAACTTCGATTTCTTGCGCTGTCATTTTATATCACCCTTATTTCAATTTATTTTTTGACTTAAAAAACTTGCTTTTAAGCTCGTGCAACAGATTACTCTCAATCTTTTTTATTTTACGTTCGACGTGTCCCCATGACTTAAACGGTTTTGGTGAATACAATTTTTCAGTCACGGGAAGGGTCTCACCTTTAAAACTCACGGTATCGTTACGAGTAAGTGTCACTTTGAAAAGAGAAGTCCCATTTTTTTCATCGCTCAGTAATTCTGTATATTCCTCCACAACATAGTAAGGATTTATGTTTGCAAAAGCCATCTTCATATCAGATGATGTGGCATATACGGTTATCTTATCCCTCATTTTTTCACCTTTTGTAAAGCAGGTAAACCTCATTATCTAAAATTTCATTGATAACAAATTCATTTTGCTCGGATAAAAAATCCTTGTCGTAGTCAAGAATTATATCCTGCTGGAGAAAGTCGCATATTCTTCCATTAAGATATACTCTGTCTACTGTTTGTGATTTTATTGGTGTTTTGAGCATAAGGATAATTCCACCATCATCTGTTCCAGCTTTAAAGACCCACAATGCCTCTATTGCACTAAAGTCATATTCAGATGAACCGTTCTCGATTACTTCTGTAAGTCTATCTAGCCCCTGTACAAAATCATACGCAAATTTTGTCCTGTCATTCAAAGATATACCTTCCAGCTTGCTTTTGGCTTTTTCAAAGTTATTCATGATTGCTCTCCTATCTTTCTTTCAAAATATATGCAGAAAGCGGGACTCGAACCCGCACGTTTCCTCAACAACAGATTTTGAGTCTGTCGCATCTGCCTATTTCGCCATTTCTGCTTCTTTTAGATACTCTGGCATAAATGCTCGCAGCTGTTTAATCTCCGTTGGCGTAGCCGAAAAAAAACCACATAGATATTTTTCCTGCCAAAACAGCAGCGTTGGATTTTTTATAACTGCATCTATCATTGCGCTCATTTTAGTGACCCATATTGTTTCTTCAGCCTTTTGGCATGAGCAAGCCAAAACTTTTCCACGCTTGATTTCTTCAATGCGGCGAATATTTGTATTTATCACCGTATCAGTCAATCCAGTAAAGTCGCGAATGTCTTGCGTCGAACGCATCTCTCCCTTGTTTATTGCATCAATTATCAGCTGAATATTTTCTTTTGCTGTGTCAAACAAAGTTTTTCCCATTTTTACATCTCCCCAGCTAAACGTTGTCTATATTATAACACAGATAATAGAAAAATTCAAGCTAAAATTTACTCCTCAGTAAAAAAGCCATTCCACAAGCCCACTTTTTCTTCACAAGCTGCATGAGCCAACTCTGAAAAATGGTCAGCATACTTCACATTTGGAGCGTATGTTGCAACATTTGCATACCCGTTTTGCAAAAGCCAGTCTTGCACCATAGTTCCATCAGGAAAGTAAAGATACGCCAAAGTTCTTCCGTACTTATCTGTTGGAGATACGTCATATTCTATATATAATGTATCTCCTTCGAGAACTTTTTCCTTAACCAGTTCAGATATTTCTTTTCCTTCTTCAGAGTTTTCTTTTCTGTAACTGTCTGGTGCAACGCTCTCAGGCGTATCTACGCCTATTAGCCGCACTCTGACATCAGTACCATCAATATTCAGAATATATGTGTCTCCGTCTACTACCCTTGTCACTGTTCCAGACGTTGTTGGAAGGAAGGTATCTTCGTTCTTTTCTGAAGCAGTTTCAGAAGATGTGCTGGAAGCGGGCTTGCTTGTGTTCTCCCCTTGTCCAAGCTCCTCTTTAAGTTCTTTGCTTATAGAGCCAAGACTTATTTCCTGTGCTTTTTTTATATTCTTCTTAGTATCATCAACAAAAGACGGTGTTTGCCAGTCACTTTCTTTGACGCTATATATGATGTCTGAGCCGATATTATAACCTATAACACCGAGTGATACTACAACGCCTGCGATGAACGAAGCAAATTTTATCTGGGCTTTTTTGTTTTTATTCATACGATTTTTTCTGCTTTCTGGAAGCTTTTGCGCATTATAAGGCTTCCGTTACTTCTTAAATACTTATATTCTGATGTGTTGCCTTCCTGCTTGACCAATCCGTGTTTGTTCTGAAGCATAAGTGCGCAAAGATAAACGGAAACTTCATTGCATATTTCTCTCTCAGGAATTATTTTATTAACATTGTCAATTGTTCTCGACAGCTTTCCGTCGCGGCATAACATCATTAACTCCTCAAGAGTGGTTTCTGCATAGTAAAGCTCTTTGCTGCGATTGATGATACTATCAGAAAAAGAGAGCAGAAGCGGAGAACTCGACTCTATATGGAGCAGTATCGTATCATTGAGCTCTCCAAAGGAAAAGTCAGACAAACTGATATATTGATTCTTGTCAACCCGTTTGAGAATATCTATATCTGCAAAAGAATAGCACTTGCTTCTCATCACTTTTCCTCCTATTCTGATAAACGCTTTTATTATATTTATATTTTATCACAAAAGCAGGAATATGTCAATATAAATAATACTAATTTATAGGGCAAAAATATAGAAAATTTGCTCTTTTTATTGTCTATTTTTTAAAATTACCCCCTGTTTTGCTTGCTATAATGCCAATTACTCCTCCGCTGAGCAACATAGCTGCGATTGTTTTAAAGTGTGACTTAGCCCAATCAATACTTTTGTGGATTTTGTCGTCTACAACTTCACGTTTCATAAGTTTCCTTATAGACGACACAATTTCAGAAGGCACAATTCCAAAGAGTTCTTTTAAATCCTCAGTGAGTTCTGCTTGATGTCTTCTCTTTGAATATCTTTTGCAGCAAATAAGCCACTCTTCCAATGATAAATCATATTCTTTTTTATATGCTTCCAGCATTTCCTTTGCGTTTTTTTCAATTATGCTCATAACCTTTTTCCTTTTTATTCGTTTTCTTCACTTGTGCTTTCAAATGCTTCCTCTACTATGACTCCAAGAGCTTTTAAAATCGCCATAGCATAACGAACATACGGTGCGCAGGCAAACCGCTCTATCTCCTTTGTCCCAATCAGTTTTTTCATGTTCATTCTCCTTTGTTTATTTTTTTCCTTATAATAAAATATGCTGCAACTAAAAGAACAATCAACCCACCAAAAGTGACCATGATAATCATGCTCCATTTTGTTTGAGAAGCTTTTTTATCAACGATTGTCTTTTCTGCCGAAACATCTTCATAAAGATTTATGGTTTCTTCCTCTTCTCTTTTCAGGTCATCAGGGTCAACGTCAGGTATGTTGCGATTTTCAACGAGCTTTTTTAAATCCAACTCGTATGGTTCTTCTTCAGTGTTGGTAGTTTCTATTTGAACGTTGTTATTAAAAGGGACAAATTCGTCCTGCATATCAACATCTACACCGTTCACTTTCGTAATGACATAGCCGCCATATTTCAATTTTACAAGGAACGGTGTATTTTTTTTCACATTAAACTCGTAGTAGCAATTTTCTATGGGGTGCAGCACTGTTATCTTGCAATTTATTGGTGATGTTATTCTCAGGTAGCCAGTGCTCCACCATACAGGAATTTTATCATTTACTTCATCAATCACTTTTCCCACTTTGCTCAACGTGTAGAAATATGCTCGATTAAGCAATACAGTGCTCGTGTTAAGTTCTTCTCTGGTGTATGGTTCTACTAAACCATTGTCCATGCCCGCTTTATAGTCGATATATGAACGTCCATAGACGTATACTTCAAAGTACATATTATAAAAAATTTCATCTTTTCTCATATAGTTGTCAAACCAAAACGGGTGAGTTCCGCTCCCAATATATTCTTCATACTCGTCGTCACTTATGCTTTGATTTTTTCCATAAACACATATGTAGCCATTCTTTTTGAGGATTTTCTCTAGCTTGTCTACCTCATCAGAGGTATCGTATTGTTTTCCAGCAAAACTATTTACTCCTCCAAGCTTGACCCAATTTCCATCATCAGAAAACCTAACGCCATTTACTTTACGGGTCTCTTTACTATTTGCGCTTACACAAAGCTCTGTAACTTCAGCACAAACGCAGAATACCAGAAGCACTGCCATCATTCTCTGAATTATTTTTGCAACTCTTTTCAAGTTTTTGCTTCTCCTCCTCTTTTTCCAAATATTCTTCAGTAGACCTTATTTTTTCAATGTATTCTCTGCATAATTTAGTTCTCTTGCAAGTAGCAATGCCGTTTGCGTAGCAGTTGAGCTGCTGTTTTAAATCATATCTCCCATACAGTATCTCTAAGATAACGGGCATTTCACTTTCCTTTGCGAAATATAAATTGCAATCGTTACATATAAAAAGTTTTCTGCTCCTGATAATGCTTCCGAGCTTTAGTGCCTCTATTGTATTACTATCAGCGTACATTTTTGCTTCTTTTAATGTTTTACATTTTAATATATAACGATACGCATACCAAATGATATAATAACAATTTTGACAAACATCTATCTTATTGAATGTCAATTTATCATTTTCCTCGACATATTTATCAATATAGTATTCAAATTGCACAACGGAAATTCGTCGATAATCTCCGTTCAGAACACCTACATATGCGTATATGGCATTCAAGTCGGTATCATCAAGAAATTTCCATCTATTGTTCATCGTACTTTACGTCAGCAGTATAGAAGTATACTGTTGCCTCCTTTCTTGCTCTGGTAAGCGCTGTATAAACCATATGCTTATCCGCCAAGGCAGATTGGGGTAAAAACACGATTATTTTCTCCGCCTCGCTGCCCTGCATTTTATGAACAGTAATAGCATAAGCGAGACTTATATCATCACGGTCGTCGCCAATTATTTTTTTCTTTTGACCTTCAATATTGACAGTGACAGATTTTTTTGTTATTTTTTCAATTATCCCAATATCCCCGTTGCAGTATTCTTCTGTGTTTCGGGTCATGATAATTTTGTCGCCCTTATTAAGCGCCTCATTGCCTTTTTTCATAAGGTCGTTGATTTTTGCATTTACTGCATTGTAAGGGGTGAGTATCTGAAGGTTTTCTTCGTCAAGCAGATATTTTTCGACATCAGACAGATTGATATTTGTGACTGTGATTCCTCTGCCTGTATACAGCGGCTTGTTTTCAAGCACGCCATTAGCATTATTGAGAATGTCAGTATCTTCAGATTGACGATGGTTTACTTCCAACTTAAAAGCAGGGAGCATATTTATGAAGTTAAAAAACGGTTCTCCATATCCTACTGGGCAAAGCTGATTCGGGTCTCCGACAAATATGAGCTTGCACCATTCTCCAGCCGCATAGAGCAAATCAAACATAAGTTCAGTATCTACCATGCTGCTTTCGTCTACGATAATCACTCTATACATCAATGGGTTGGAAGCATTAAAATATGCATGGTCATCATCAGGCTTTTTCTTTAACGCTTTATGGATAGTTGCAGTACAAAATCCTGTCTTTTCAGCTAACCTTCGACTTGCTTTTCCAGTTGGTGCAGTCAGAAGCACTCCTTTTTCTTCATGTCGTTTAGTATAGCATTCCAACACCGTCTTAATAACAGTGGTTTTACCTACACCAGCTCCCCCAGTGACAACACAAGGTGCAGTATCTTTGAGGCAATTTAAAACTTTAAGCTGCTCTTCCGCAAGTCCCCTATCAGATATTTCAGCCTTGTATGTTTCTATCTCTTCATCAGACAAGAGCGGGCGTTTTTCATTTATTCTTTTCTTTACATTGTCAAAGACAAAATCCTCTTTTATCTCAAGAGTCTTATCCCATATTCTTGTATCTTTAAATTCATACGCCGCAAGTTTAATGCAAATCATTTTATGAGCTACATCGAGCGGCTCGTATGAACCCAACGCTTCAATATCAGAAAAATAACTCAGGTATTCTTCGATACTATAAGATATTTTTCTTTTTGAACGTGTCAAGGAAATGATTTCTTTAGCAATAGCATTAAGACGAATCAAATCAAAAGGTTCATTTACAAGCTTAAAATGTATCAGGTCTGCTTCTGTAAAATCTGTTGATTCATATATACTGGTGATGTCTGTTTTGGCAACGTCCCAGCTTATTTCTTCTTTTTTGAATTTTTGATGCCTATCTAACGCCTGAATGTAATCAGGAACATTTATGCCCGCTTTTCGCAATTGCTTGCGATTTTTTTCATCAATGCATAATTTATAATCGGTAGCGTAAATGATTTTTTCTTCCGCATCATACTCCGTTTGAAGTGCAATAATCATGCCGTGAAAGAGCTCAGGTATATTTCCTGTCACACAAATAGTTTTTTTGTTTTGTAAATCTATAAGAATAACAGACCGATATTTTCCTTTGGTTGTCTGTTCCTTTAACGCCATATAATTTTTCATTTCTTTTCCTGCTTTCGTTATGTTATGCAAAAAAGTATTTTTATCTAGCATAATTATATTCTATTCCAGCAGAAAAAAAGGAACAGTTAAAACATTGGAAATAATTTATTAAGAAAATAGTGCCTTTTCAGTGAATAAAAAGGCACTATTAACTCAAAAATTATTAAAGACGGTTAAATCTGCATTTTCGTCATCAGGTTCTTCCAACTCGAGCATCTCAAGTTCTCTTTTAACGCGGTTACATTCATCAAGAGCGTCACGGATTTTCAGAGCGGTTACTTGCCAGCGCGTGTCTTCAACTGTTGTGAGTGCCGCTGCGTAGCTTTGAATGTCTTTAAACCTGTCAGCTATAAACATCTTTTTCATAAATATTTCCGAGTCTAGTTCTTTCTGAGTCATAGCATTTCTCCATCATCGGTAAAATCCTTAAGATATATATTAAGTTCTTCATATTTCGGAAGAAGTACACTTTTCCATGTTGGGTTTTCGTAGAACAGTAAGCCAACAATCCGCTTGTCTGCAACCATTTCGTCGGTGCTTTCTACCGCAACAGCACGAATGGTAGATTTGGCAATTCTGCCTTTGTATTTGCTTTTGGAAAGCAATTCGGAGAGCTTATCTTTATGAATCTCATTGTCGTTATACTCGCAAAAGTATATAATTGACTCGGAATTTGATTTAGCCAACGCGCCTATAATGTTCATATCATCACTCCTTGCTGTCTATTGCCGATGTTTTGGAAGCGGGCGTTGTTGTAGTCGGAGACTCACTTGAAGCCGCTGTTGCAGCCACACTGTTAGCAGAAGACGTATCAGCACTCTGAGATGCAGTCTCCGATGCAGAACTGTTGTCAGCTGATGAGCTCATATCTGCTGCGTTACTGTTAGAAGCAGATGTGCCCTCAGAAGAAGCATCTGCTTTAATAACTCCTACAAGATTTTTAATAGCTACCATATTTTCAAGCTCTGGAATCAACGTCTCGTCTGCTCCTTCTATTGCATAGATAAAACGTTCATAGCTTTCTGAAAGCTTGTTATATGTTGTGACTACCAAATTTCCACCCTTATACGTTATTGCCTGCTGTAACGAACGGTCTTCAAATACCCACTCAGGTGCAAGCTCAGAAATATTTCTCAAGAACACGCTGTCATTTGCACCGTATTTGTCAGCAAGGTCTCCTTTTTCATTAAGGAAAGGATAAAGGCTCATCGTCTCGTTATACTTTTCGTTCTCCTGAACATATTCATTAGTCGCAGAGTCATATAATGATAATGGCTTAAATGGTTCAAACGTGGTTCTTGTTCCATCACTTATCAGTTTGCTGTAATAAAACTCTGAGATTGTTCTTTTGCGTATGTCTGTATCTTTATCAACAGGCTCAAACTTAACGTAAAGCCTTTCTTTGCTTGTCTGTATAACGAATGTGTTATCGTCGATGCGCCCATACTCAAACATATCATCTGTAAATGACGGTACGTCTGTCTCGCCGCTGAGAGTGGTCTGTCTGTATGCTTTGCACCAATCTTTATCGCAGTCATATAGCGCTCTATATACAGTGGTAGACGCTCCGTAGTCAGATGTTTCATCATTCTTGACCCCAGTAATAGAGTAATCGTCCTTTTCATTGCGAACGATTGATACGCCACTTTTCAACTTATAACCATCGCCGTCAGTACCAGAAGTAAATCTGTAATCTCTGGAGCTCATTTGAGAAACAATCGTTGACCAATCTGTTTCTTCCTCATTGAACCACTGCGTTTCCTGCGCAATATCACAAGAAAGAAAATCAGACACAAAGTCTTGATAGCCCTCTTTTGTCCAGTAGCTATTAGGATTGTCAGAACGAATTGTCTTATTGTTTTCCTTCATGGCTTCCATGAATGTTACAACGTTACTCCTGATGGCAGATGTTCGGCAATATGCACCGCGATAATCATTCATTCTTACTTCCTTTGCCGCCTGCTCCTCTGCCTGCTTCTGCGCATCGTCCTTTTTGCCGCAGGCAGACAGAGATAAAGCTATGGCGGCGGCGGTTACGACTGGCAAAGCTTTTTTTATAAACTTTTTCATTGCCGTATGTATGCCTCCATTATGAGATTAAGCCAAGACCAGAAATAATGCTCTTTAAAACTATCATGACAACTCCAGAGAGAGCCATGTAAATACCTTTCGTCTTTGCTTCAGGCTGCTGCTGAACAAAGCTCATTACAATATCTATGATGCCCCATATAGTAAGCGCAATGCCTGCGTATCTTGCTATCGTGAGAATTATTCCTATTATCTTTCCCATCAACGTACCCGCGTCTGCGGAAGAGCCATCAACCGTCACAGTGTCCCAAGTATCTGCACTTGCCTGCACAGCAAACAGAGAAGCTGATGCCATGAACGTCATGATTGAGGCATACGCCTTCTTGATGATTTTGTTAGTTGAATTTTTCATTTTTTATTATCCTTTCGTCATTTAATTATGTAAGGAAGGTCTTCCTTTACTATCATGGATTGATTAGGCAAATCAACATCATTCCATATTTCAGGAACATATATTTCTTCACCATACAGTTCTTCAAAAGCAGCTGGGTCATAAACGAAGTCAGTTTCATTGATATACAACTGAGGCGTTATTTTTTCGACTAAAACAGTTCGTACAAACTGGATAAACGTCATTCCAAAAGGCTTGAAAAAGCCTATTACGCCCATTATGCCCAGTGGTATCAAGCAAAGGTCTATATTTTTAGTAGCAGCATATACAATCACCGCTCCAGCAACTCCTATTGCTATAATACCAGCGTCCTTTGCGCTGAACCCTCCAATTTCTTTTGGTTTGTACTTACGCAAATCCTGCGTAATCTGCACTTCCATATATGGTATTCCCCCTTTTTAATTAACCGCAAACTTCTTTTGCCAATTGCTCACAAGCACTGAGCGTGCCTAAGCCCGCTATTGGAGCAAGCAATGATAGAAACAGTGACTTGATAAATTTCCACAAGTCATCGACCACAGGCGTAAGAAGTGAATTGCCATCATCGTCAACCAACGTAGATAAAACAATTTCCGCTGCGAGCTTCGGAACTACAATATATGCAACTCCCGTTAAGCCAACGCCTATGAAACCCTTTAACCATCTCATTGCCGCTCCGTTCTGCCCGCTGTACACATCAGCCAGTGCAATGGGCGTGATACCTATTCGGAACAGATATTTTATCTTAAAAGCAATTGCCTTGTACCAATATACCAACTCAACAACGAGTGATACGAGCCAACACAAGAGCATCGGCAAGAAAGCAAGGCACAACTGGAAGATACTCATATCTTCAAAAATTGAAGTCTCCCATTCATCAGAAGTGCCTGACGCCCCTACATCTTGAGCTATTTGCCACTTAGATGCTTCGTCAACAAATCCGTTATTGAACGATATTAACCAGCCGACAATTTCTCCACCTTTGCTGAGAATAGCAATCGAGAGTGCTAATTTCACGAATGGTCCAAGGAGGCTTTTGAAGTTGAAGTCTCCACCCTCAATAACCATGCGCCTATTTATCTCAAGCAAAAAATAGATAATAGTCATTCCCATTCCAATAATACACAGATAACTCCATATATTATTTGCAATTGTTAAAGCTGATGTCTGTATCTTCAGATTTGATGGATTTATCGCATTTCCGTTTCCTGCCGAATATATAGTTTTGGCAATATTATTTAGAAATTCGACCATATTATCACCTCCTTTTTAGTAATTAAAATCGTCACCATTATTGCGAAAATATCTCTTGTAATCTATCTTGCCACTTGCTTCATTGAGCATTTTAAAACGCCTATGCTCAGAAAGATAGAGTTTCCTGCATCTAAAAGGTCTGACATCTCGTATCATAACAAGCTCATCGTCATTGTCGCCGCGATTGAGCTCTTCCAGCTCATCTATGGATATAAGGTTGGTTTCTGTTGGCGTATACGATGTTGATAAGCCTGACTTGCTTGAAGAGGTTGACCTCTGGCGTATGGTCGTTTTATTGAGCCATTCCTGCATCTCTTTTTTATCTGCTTGAAGTTTCGAGCCCAAAAAAATCGTAGTATCGGTATTCGCTATCAGCGTTTCATGTTCGCTTTCTTTGTACATTTTCTTTATCTGAGCTATATCCTGTATGATGACGTGCGAGCCAATACGATACTTTCTTGATGTCGATAATATGTTCAGGAAATTTGGAATTTCGCCTATGTTCGCAAACTCGTCAAGATAGAAATTTACATGGATTGGAAGAGCAGGGTCGCTGCCAGCATACTTGTCGCCGCACCAGATGACCATTTTGTTTTCGTCCAAATCATGTATATATTTTTCAAGCGTTTCTTTAACAAATGAAGTCTTATACGATTTTATCCGTTTCGCATTCTTATCATAGAAAAGTAAATCATATATTTTTGTGCCATTTACATAATCGCTTTCATAAATGTCACTCAAAGATACTTTCTCATAAAAATCCTTTGCGTCCTTTTCAGAATCGAAATAATCAAATACAGGTGTTCCTACATTATATCCAATATGCCATTTACCTCGAAGCTTATTTTCTCCCAGCTCGTAGAGCCTGCTGTAAAGCTGAGAATAAAGCATGGCTATCAGGAAATTGTAAGCCTGATGCGCCTGCGGTATAGCTAGAAATAAATAGCTCTGCTGAGTCGCTATTTTGTCAATATCAATATTCATTTGTGGGTGTTTGTAGTCGTAACGTGTAATATTGTCTACCTCAGCATTTGCAAAAAGCTGTAAATCTACCGCAGTAGTCATCAATATGGTATTTCCCGTTTTTGCAGGAGCAATCGTGAAAGTATCGTAGTAATCTTTGGATTTGTACGATTTGCCACGCGCGTCCATTCTTTCAAAGAACGCATTCATTCGTGTAGTTAGCGGGCTTTCCTCACCATTGTCTGATACCTTTGCCATTTGCGTCAATCTTAAAACAGTGGAAAAACACTTGTCGAATTGTTCGCCGTCGCGTTCACCTTTATTGCTATACCAGTCATCGCCAAACACATTGCTCCATTCAAGTTTTTTGTTCCATGCAGGAGGCTCAGCGCCAAACTCATCGCTTTCCAGAACATAGTATATGAGTGCTGTCATAAACGCCTTTTCTGCCTTGTCCCAAAACGGGTCTTGGTTTCCAGCTTGTTTTCCCGCCTTTGCATTCTTCATATAAAGGTCAACTAAAATGTCAACCTGTGTTTCGCTTATATTTCCACGCGAATCATAGACATTGAGCAGTGGATTGTAGTGGTTTGAAAGAGTCATATCTGCTACGCTAAACTCATAAACGTTATATCCTCTCAGCATTAGATAAGGGGCAAAGCTGCTAAAAATGTCTCGTGATGGGTCTGTTATGATTGCTGAACAGTTTTCTTGCAGAAGGTTGGGCTTGAGATATTTAAATGTCTTGCCTGAGCCCGTACCTCCTATTACTAATACATTTACAGTTCTTTCAGCTTTTTTGTTATCAAGCGACAACCCTAAATATTCGCCGTTAAACATTCCAAACAAAACGTTGTTATCAATGTATTCTGGGTCATTAAGTCTTTTTGCGTCCATTTTTTCTCCTATTTTTCAATCCATCATTTGGTCTTTGAATTTCTTGAAATCTGATGCATTTGCGAATCTGGAAGCACCGTGCTCATGTCCAACACGACTTTTTTTCTTTTCATCAAGACTGTTCCATATGAGTACTGCTGCAATTCCTGACATGAAAAACCATACAAAAAACGCTGTTGCAAATACATCAATATTAAACATTGAAAAGTCAAGCGATGAGTCGTCAATGAGCCATAAGAAAGCACACCCTAGATTGCTATTTACATTTCCGCGCATGGAGGAATAATAGCTTACAGCTTTAATCCCCATAAACATACCAATGAGCAAGCATATGCCAATTGTGATAAAAACCTTAGTCCTAAATTTCATCGGCTTTTTCGGAGATGTATATTTTTTATGGAAAAATTCAGGCTTTGCTGAGTATTTGCGCAGCTTTTTGCGCGTCTCATAAGTTGTGCCTTCTGCCTGAATTTTAATTTCCTCATCAACGCTTTTAATTAGTTCGCCTATCGTTTCAACAAATTTCTTTGTGCAGTCGATGACTCTTTCATCACCACCTTCTACAATAAATCCTGCATCATTTTTGGGGTGGAATACAACTTCTTCCTCAGAGACGATACTGCCCGACTTTATTTCCCTTTCCAGTGATGCCGCCCTGCTTCGGAAGAAATCAATTGACATTGTTGTGTTATTTTGATTCTCGGTTATTTGAGTAATCACTTCTGTGACGGGAACATCTTCAGCCTTCTCAATCACTGGCTGAGGCGGAACATAGTCTTCGTCAAAAAATGAATCGTCAAAATCACTGATTTCTGACACTACTAATCATCGCCTTTCTGCTTTGTGTATATCGTTGCCTTAAAATTGTCATTGTCCCATTCATCTATCACTTGTGCAGCTTTGGAAATAATGAAAAGGACGAGTCTGTATGAATATGCCTTGCTGAAATTGACCGCATAATATACTACGTCTTCGAGTAAGTTCTTATTTTTGTCTTCCGTGATATATGATACAGAGAACGTTTCATTATCCCATTTGATGTGCCATTGACCAACTGTCACCTCGGATTTTACAACGTATTGTTTGAAAAAATCAAAGCCCAGATTATCACTATCCATGATAGAGTTAGCCTCGTTGCTGGATATGACAACATCATCTGTTATTACCATAACGTTAGACAAAATGTCCATATCGTTTATGAGCAATGGTTTATCTGCTATTGCAGGCGTATAAGCATAGACCGTATCAGATTTTGAAAAATACTCATAGGTCTGCAACGAGCATATATTTATATTCCGAATTTCAGATATTTCTTGCTCAATCATAGGAACATTGACATATTCCGATGTCAGAGCAACTATCTTAGTTATTTCAGTTCCAAATGAGCGAGAGTCCGTGACCGTTTGCAAGTCTTTTATTTTTTTTACATTGCCGCCGACCAGCAAAAGATATAACAGCATTACCTCATACTCATTTTTTTGTTCCGTATAACTTAGCAGGAGTTTCGACATTTTTTGCATCTCCTCTCTTTTTTAAAAATCAGTAAATGAAAATTTTTTGACCACAGTACGGTTATCAGGATTTGATACCCAGTACGGATTGCTGTTAGTATCATCATCAAAATAGCTGTTTGCAATTCCAGAATGAAGGAATATATTTCCCACGCCATCTATTTCCGTCAGTTCAATTGTCAATGGCATATTCGGTTCAAGCACCTGACCACTTTTAAGTCTGATTGCTTTTGAAAGTTTTCCAAGGTACAGAACCATTTGGTCATCAAGTTCTTTTTTTATTTGCTTTGTATTTGAAGAAGTTATTTCAAAGCAAACATCTCCGTGAATATCTACTTTATCAAGGCTATCGACCTTTTTGTGCATTATTATGTCGCACGGGTCAACATTGCTTTGGTCGGCTGCTAAAGGCGTTCTTATGCCGATGGACAGTGTGTCCATCAACCTGTTTTCAGATAGTTTTCCCGCTCGATACAACAGAAATTTTTGAAATCCCTGTGAACTGGCAGCTGTACAATTTTCATTTAGATTAAGCGTTTCAATCGCTTCTCTTTCATTTCCGTTTTCGTCGGTATATGTAACACTGACAGTTATGTCGTTATCACTGACACATGATTTTGAAAGAAATGCGTGTTCCTCATGATTGGTGCTGTAATGCCCTCTTCCTACCCAGTTCAGAGCAAGCCGAATAGTTTCTTCTTCTTGCTGGCTGAGTCCTTCGGACTCCTGCAATCCCTCAATGATTTTTTCTATGTCGTCTTTGGAAATCGTATCGCCCCCGTACTCTTTTTTCTCAACCTTAAATATTTTTCTTTCTTTTTTCCATTCATCTTCATCAACAGTACTGTCTCCATATTTGATTACATGGTTTTTAGAATTGGCATTTTGAAGTCTTCCATTATCGTAATAGCTTTTACCGCCTTGACCGTCGTCGTCAAACGATTGTACGCTGCCATAAGCCAAAAAATTTCCGCTTTGTGATATTTCCATTGGAATATCAAATTCATACAAATCGTACCAGTCCATAGCATACTTCATGCATACTGCTGTTATATTATCAGCGTCCCAGCCTGCGTATGACAAGAATTTTTTATTGGAAATCGGGAGAACGTTATCAGCTTTTAATATGCCGCTATCCACATCGAATATATCTCGTATTTTGTTATACGCGGACGCGAAAGTCGAGCTTTCAGAAGTATAGTTTCCATCTTTACCACCGTACCACTCTTCACTTTCTATCCAAAGTTCCACTCCCATGTTGCTTCCAATATATGTTCCCTGAGCAAGGTCTACAACAATACTGTCACCTGTTATTGCTGATGCATAGTTGCTTACAGTACTTTTATCATCATCTGTAAGTCTTGAAGGGTCGTGCTTTCCGCGTATCTGGTTATACCCGTTTGCAGCCATATCATAGTTTGTTGACAACGGAGATGTTTCGTCACTCTCATAAACTCCAGACATCGTAAGCTGTTCGTTGGTAATGGAATAAACAATGCCCTGAGTATGGTAGCAAACATGACCGCCACAATACTTAAAATCGTGACCTTGACAATTTCTCTCGTACATTGTACGATAACGTATTTCTTTGTCGCAAGTCGCTTTGACACGATATTTATAAAACGGGACACGATGATAATGGTAGCTTACTCCGCCTTCCATGTTGTCCTGCGCCCAGTTTTTCAAATCATCTTCATTGTTAAAGTCGCCGCCAAATGATAAATAGAACTTTCCATCTCTTTCAACATAAGTATATCCTACGCCGCCATGAAGATTATCATTTGCCCAGTCAACAAGGTCTTGCATTTGGGAGAACTCCATTTCATCAAAGCGATATACATAGTACGATGGGTCATTTTCCTTTATATTCTGATAGCTTACATTAAAATCGGGTTTTTCAGAATACAGATAACGGAACAGTGCATTTCTGTCGCCAGCATTATCCGAAAGAAGATAAGTAGCGTCTGCTATATCTTTATCATATTCGGTCTTGACTCTTTCTTCGGCTTGATTCTGTGCATCTTCTAGGTTTTGATAGCCATCATCGCCTTCGCACCAGTAATAATCGCTCATTTGGTATACTTTGGTGTGATATAGTTCGATTGGGTCTCCAGCTTCCCAACAATCACTATCCTTGATTTTCTTATAGGTGCTTTCATTGCCGCCCATATCTTCCCATAAGCACAAGTCTTTTTTTGCCCCGACCAGATTATCATTTACTGATACATTAACGTCAAAATAGTCAGCGTCAAGAGCATATTTGTGACCGTTTTTATCAAGATACGGAGAAATCGTATCGTCACTCTTTTCAAAGATTTTAAAGTTCTTTATAACAGGGTCAGAACATACGCCGAAATTTGAAGCAAAACGCTGTTTAGAACCAGTGATAAGTCCGTCAAAACTAGACGGTTCAACAGTATAATCTTCTCCATCGGATTTTAATGTGATATTATCTTTTACATCATAGTACTCAACTGACATTCCTATCGTCTGCTGATGTGATGCTTGCCATAATGATGACGCATAGGTTTGTACGGCTTCGTAGCCCACAGTTCCACCCATGTATACTGACATATCAGGAATATCCAGAGCTTCACTATCATTCGTAGCCCAATCCCAAATAGCTTTTAATGACGCGCCTACCCATTTTACGAAGCCCACGAATTTGTTCCAGCCATTTTCAGCATCTATCTGCGCAGGAGATTTTCCGAGAATGCTCTGAAATTCTCCGCCCTCGTCGTTATAGAAACTTTGAATTTGAAACTGATATTCCACGTCTACCATACATAGAATATCTTTTATGTTATTTGTATGACCATCTTCGATTGCCTCATATGTGACAGTATCAGCGCCTTCAACATTTTTTTGCGAATAAGCATTTGAATTGGCAGCTAATGATGAATATACTTTGCCGTCATAAGATGTCACTTTGGTCAAAGACTCTTCGTTAGACACATCGCGTCCGTTGTTCATGATAAAAGGATTTATGTATAGCTGGTCATCTTTATTTAAAAGCCTTCCATCAAAATTATTAAGATACTCGTCAAGAGACTGATAGTTGATGCCATAGTTTAATAAGTCTCGATTATCGTAAACATTTGAATCGTAGTTTCCTACGTCGTCAATCCATCTGCCCTGCATATTATCCATGTATGCATAAAGAGAATATGCACAGGTCTCCGTATAGTCTTTTGGAGCATATACTTTGTCGATTATCTTAAGGGGAGCGTCAAGAAGCGCCTGTACTACCGACATTACGATAAGTACTACGCATACAATGCCGCCTGCTATTGCAAATCCACCTAAAATAGAGCCAAAGACTTTTACAAAAAGCTTTTTGACACCATCAGAAAGACCTGTCAGCATTTTTGAAAGCTTCGTATTTGCAATTTTAGCTTTGGCAGCATTTATCTTATTTTGCGTTCTTCCTACGAAACTCTTCTCATGCTTTATTTGCTTTGCAAGCTTTTTCTCTTGCTTTTTTATGAATCTTTCATTTCTTTTGGAATTTACCTTATGCTTGCTCGCCTTTTCCGCTCTCTTCTTTGCCTGTTCTTTTTTTATCTTTTCATTCAGAGCATTAAAGTCACCTGATTTAAAAGCGTCTTTAACGTCCTCAAAATTCATATACTTTAGCTTATATACCGAAGACGCAACACTTGTCATATGTTTTGTGATATTTTTGGCAAGCCTCATATCACTATAAAACGTAGCCCAGTCTAAGCTGTCCTCAATGCGCATAAAGCCGCTAAGCACCATATACGGGAAGATTCCATTATCCTTGACGCCATGAGCGTTTATTTCTAGCATGAAATCTCTTGTATTTTCAGATATTCCCATCTTTTTTAGCTGAGAAGCGTCGAGTCCCGCCAAGGTCTTTAAATCAATCTTACCATCTGCGCCTACAAGCTGTATACCAGATGCCTGAGCACGACGTATCAGTTCGGCATTCATATCAAGGATTTGTTGACGAGTCAATGGGTTTTGCGAGGATATTCTTTTTCCAAAGTCATTATTGAGACTGTCGAGCAACTTACTGCTCTTATCAAGAGATTCTTTTTGTTCTACATTAAGTTTTACTTTGTCCTTGACTTCATCTATTCTTCTCTTCTCGTCTTTAAGATTATTTATCTGTCCTGAAATCGAAGCCCGCTCTTCGGCGGATAATTCTGAACTCAAAAGTTTTTTATTTAACTTACCAATCTCAATGTCTATATTCCGTCCAGCACTCAACAGAAAAGAGTTCAGCTTATCTCTTTCGACATAATTAAGACTCGTACCGCTGCTTAAATTGTTGGATATATTTGACACATTGCGGCTAATAGCAATACCGAGAGACTCTGCTCGTTCAGTTGTGAGATATTTTATAAAGCTCGTTTCTTCCAAGCTAAGATTTGGCATAGTTTTTTCTGATATTTCAAGAATTGCTGCCATATTGTTCAGATTGATAACTGTTTCTTTAAACCAGTTATTCGATTTAACGCTTTCATCACCAGACAGCGTGTATTTTTCTGCCCCATAAATCGTATCAATAACATCTTGCGCATTATTTATCGCAATATTTTCCGACGACCCATAATCAGACTTGCCGCTCAGAATATCTTCTGCCTCACTATGCCTTTCATGATACTGTTCGAGAACACTATCAGCCTGTTCGCCTGTTATTTCCTGTCCATTGGCAATAACATGATAATTACCGTCATTATCCTTAACAACGAACGCTGCACGGTTACGAAATTCACGGTGCTTGCCTTCCTCATCAGTAAAAACGTCCAAATTATCTGATTGATAGGGAGCAAGGATATTGCAGACTCTTTCATAGTACATGACTGCTTTTCCGAGATAATCAAGTTCTCTCATTATCTCGCGCTGTGGCTGCCATGATGATGGCGGTGGAGCTGACTGCATTTGGTCTGCGTGATAATCTTCAAGATACAGATTTTCCTGCAATGCTATGTTGTCAAAAACGCTTTCACCGCTTACTGTATTTGACAATATATCGTCTCTGTATGTAGAAGTATACTCAAAGTCCTCGCCGTTACTTTTCTTTTCGGCATTTTCTCTATATCGTTCAATTCCTTCTTTAGTAAAATTGTTTACATAGAAGTCACTTATGGTATTGCTATTTATTTTTTCCGCTATTTCAACTATATATCTTCCGCCGACCTTAACGGCTGCATAAGTAATGTTTGAGTCAGCAAGGGCTTTTTTGATTATTTCAAATTCGTCACGGTCTGATATTTCTTTGCGGCAGTAATTGGTTTTGTAATAACTCTGGACTCCTTTATCAGACCACTGCTTTGCCATTGTTTCATTTACTTCTTTTTGATGTTTATATAGGGAAGCATTTACCGCATTGGTAATGCCCGCTTGCATCTTGCTCCCAGCAATCGCAAGAAAATCACCATAGCCCATCTAACTCACTCCTTTCGTATATTATCGGTTACAGATGTGTATAATCATCGGTATTGGTATATGGGTCATCATAATCATCATAATTATTTCTTTTAGGCTCTTGATTATTTTCCTCATCGACCATTATATTGTATCTGATTGCATCTTCAGAAATGTTTTCTATGCCAAAACGCATATCACTTGCCTGAAATACCATCATCATTTCATCTTGAATGCTCGAGTCAAATGAAAGGAAAATTGGGTTGATGAATGATAGCACATACATCTTTTCTTCATTAAGCTTAAGTTTTGTACTGTCAAGTGTCAAGAAATAGTCATTAAGTCTTTCATACTCTCGTTCTTGCGGCGTTGCGCCCTTTAATGTTTCTGGCTTTGCCATGATTTTAAGTTTGCCACGCTTCACCTTCGTATTCCAAAGATTTTCAACACGCTTCAAGATTCCGCGCTGAGTAGGCGCTTTTATGTAGACATACACAAGTCCTGTATCATCGGGACACACGTCTATCGTTACCTCGCACGTTACTTTGTTTACGTCCAACATATTAAATTTTCCGTCTGGGCGCTTTAGTGCCTGCTTCAAAGTAACTACAAGAGTGCTTTTAGTACACTCTTCAAGTACCTTTCCAAATAATTCAATTGCTTTTTCGTTTTGCAGACTTTCTATTCCCTGCATAGTTTTCTCTCCTTATATCTTCAAAAGATTTATTTCTTTTTTGTCAGCGTAAACTCCGTACTTAATTCCATCAATTTCTATTGTTCCGCTTTGATTTATCGTCACTGCATTATCCTTCAGCATTACATAATCGTAAACGCCAGAAATGTTTTTCTTTATGGGAAATATTTCTGCCGTCCCGACTCTCTTTCCAAAGTTTGCTGGTATGCAAGTCCCTTCGTGTTTTTCGAGAAACTCAATACTGCATATTCGCGGCTCGGAAAAGATGCTTATTGCCAAAGCACCTTCAGTATCAAAGCGGGCATTAACGTCAAACTTAACACATTCGGCAGTAAATTCGATGTTGTTGCCTTTAAACACTCGGTATTCAAGCATATCATCGCAAACAACAATTATTGGCAAAGAAGCCAGCGGTGGTTTGTAATCTGTCGGAAAAATATAGAAAACAAGTTCCTTTATTTGCTCTTGATTAACAGTTATCTTAGCCACAGCATACCACATGGTCTCCCGATATTTTTTGAATCGTGTTTCTTGCAGTATTTCAGGCGTATTCCCTTTGCTGCCTACAATCTTATTCTGTTTTATTGTCGCTACTACTTTTTTCTTATTTTTCTTTGCGCGGTCAGCATACATTGCTTCTTTTGCCTCTTCAATATTTTCATCTGCGGTGAAGAGATTATAGAGTCTTGACGCAACTCCGCAATATATTCGATATTTGCCGTTATCTTCATTAAGATAACGGTCAACCACTTCTTTAATGTTCGGCGGCACTAACAAGTTGAATTTTTCTCCGCAAATCCTAAACACATAGACTCCCAGCTCCTCAAGAGTAACATAGATTTTCCTCATGATTCGATTTCCGCTGGCATACCCTTCTGAGCTGTTGACAATACTCAAATCAACACTTATGCAGTAAAGCAGCAGCTCTTCGTCATAGCCCATTGATTCAGTAAAGTCGGCAAATGCCAATTTGTTCGGAACGCCATTATCATCAGTATAGTAATCTTTATACATTACGATTTTCTTTTCATTACTTTTAGAGTATTCAGTGTATTTATCCTTCATAGTCATAATGTGTATCCTTTTTACAAGGAATTGATGTCAGCTTTTTTACCATTTCCTCGTCGTCAACTTTTGTGACTTTCATTGAATTAACATAGCGGATAGTTTTTTCAATTGTTGCTACTGAATGTTTTATCCCTTCATCGTCAAGAAGTACTGAAAATTTATATGCGTTTTTTTCCTCAATGGAAATACTATATTTTTTTGCGATTCTGGATATGTGACTATACACTCTGAATATCTTTTCATTCTCGTATCTTTCAAAGCCCTTAACTTTCATCATTGATTGAATCAATACTTTTTCAAGATATTTCTTGGCGCAATACGGGTCATGACAGAGTTTATCTATGGTCTCTTCTGGAACTCTAAGCAACGCTTCCATCGACATTGCTACTACATCATCTATATCTATTTGATTGCACCTTTTAAGACCTTTATTTTGAGCTATCAGGTAAAGACGCTCGTTTATCAATTGCCAATTTTCATCAGAAACAGCCATTACTCTTTTTCCTTTTCAGTATCTTTATTGAAAATGTTTATGTTTTGTGATTTTAAAATTTCTCGTGTTATCGTTCCTGCTTCTTCAAGATTTTTTCCCAAACAAAAATCTTGAACGTTCTCAAAATACGATTCATCTCTCAGAAACTTTTTTTGATTTTCTTCATTCGTAAATTTCATAAAAATCACTCCATTACAGCTGCTTTAAAAATCACTGAAAAATGCTTCGTCTACTCCAAAATCAGATGTGCTTTCATTTGTACCGTTATTGCTTTTGGCTAGCTGCTTGTGTACATTTACAGCCACCTTTTCGGTTATTTTCTTTACAGCGTCCTCGTCATTTGGATTGGTTGACATATACGCATACAACTTCGATGTCGTCGGCAGGCGATAGTTGAACGGAACAAGGACGGTATTGTTGTATATCAAACCGACACCTGAAGGCTTATCTTTTATGAAATCAATAAGTGAATCTGAAATACCATAAAGTGATTGAAGTTGGTTTCTGCCAATAGGAGACTGATTGAGGAATATAAAGAAACCAGTATTATTGAACATCGCAGTTCCCTGTCTCGAGGCGAGAAGGTCAGCTACGTCCTGCGTTATTCCTGTCATTATTCCATTATATTTTCTGACACGTTTGTAGTAGGTCATTATCGTTGTCGCTGAGCTTTCCGTCTGGAAAAACAGATGGAACTCGTCAAGATAAACCCATACCGCCTTACTTGTATTGTTTTTCTTGTTTTCGTCCTTGTTTTTTACGATGGCTGTCCATATGTATGATAAGCACACTTTCATTGCCATCTCTTTCATTTTTTCAGGAAGATAGAGAAGATTAAACACAGTCATTCGATTATGCGTTTCAATATTCGTATGCTGTGCAAAAAGAGAATAGTTTCCGATACAATACTGCTCTACTGCCGACGCAATACGAGAGCCTTCTGGCGAACCATCACGCATAAGCTCGGCATAAAAATCTCTTAAAGTAGGACAAATAGAAGTATCTATATCTCTCTTATCTCCATTCTTATATCGCCTTTTCATTTCCTCAATGTATGGTTCATACATTTTATTGCAGCATCTATGTATAACGTTTACATCATAAGCGTTACAATCTCTGTTTTTTCCGAGTATTGCCTCAACTAAGCCGACCATGTAGTCGCATTTTTCCGCAAGTGGCGAAGCCTTATTATTTCCCCATTCCATTGAAAGGTCACAAGGGTTGATATGCATTTCAGAATTAAGTTCAAGGTCGATTACCTGCCCGCCAAGCATTTCTGCTATAACGCGATACTCGTTCTCGGGGTCGAGTATGATTATATCGTCGTCACTGTCAAGATAGTTGGGAATTATCTCGCCTTTTACAATGAAAGATTTACCTGAGCCTGACTGTCCGAACACAAGACCGTTTGCCAACCTAGAACGCTTACGGTCATACATTATCATGTTCTCACTCTTTGCATTGATGCCGTAGAAGTGACCTCTTTTATCCTGAAGTTCCTGAATGTTGAATGGGAACAGTGCGCAGGCATTATCGGAAGTCAACATTCTGTCTATAATGACATCACTATCTCCAACCAATATCGACGTATTGAGTCCCTGCATTTGTTGTCCGTATAGTATTGACGGAGTTACTGTATAATCTCCGCATATCGCTTTATACTGCTCCTCGATTTTTCTCAGTTCGTCCTCATTGTCCGCAAACATTGTGACCACCATTGTAGCGTAGAAAAGCTTTTTGCCTTTTCTCATTACATCGTCTCTTAATCTTGCAGATTCTTCTCTTGCAATCTGCAAATCTTCATTTATTAGCGATGGGTCATAATGTCCTTTATACGCCGCTTTCATAGCATTGATAACATCAGCTTTTATGGAATTGTTTTGATTCTTTATTTTGGTCAATGCGTGCTTTCGCGGCACTGATTTCAACTGAATCACTGTTACCATTTCATACGGCAAATTCGTTGACGCGGTTAGAAATTCTGTGTCAAGCGAAGTCGGCAGATTGATGTACGCATATGATTTACAGAAGCGGTTTTCATCAAGCTGCAAATAGTTTCTTTTCTTTTCAATAAACTGAGGAGCAATCGTGTCCTTAACAGATACGCCCGCTCTTTTCATTTTATCTTTGTTAAGTTCAAAAGAAATGTTTCCTTCGCCGTCATCAATCGTTTCGATATATCTTGCATATTCTTTTTCAAAGGGTATGCCTTTTATTCCGCAAAGAATTTCTTTTATGAGACTTAATCTTGTTATAGCGTCGAGCTTTGTTACACCGACTTTGTTGATAGTTTTGGCAGCCTCCTGCAAAGATGACTCAGCAGTCATGAATGCTGACCTTGCTTCGGAATACGATTTTGCTTTACACGTTAGAAGGATATATTTCTCTTTTGAAATATCGTTATTTCCTTCAGTGATTTTTTCATCAATTATCGCATTATAATCGGTTCTGAGCTCATCGAGTTCGTCGCCCTGTTCCGCAATGTGGAAGTTCTTAATCAAATCTTCAGAAGTGTTTCTGCGGTTCACAATTACAATAGAGATAGTAATTGTGTCAGGAAAACGATTTATGAGTTTTGTATAGTTGACAAGAATATCGACTTGTTTTTCTTCTGGTTCAGTAATAAAGTTCGCATCGGTAAGATTATAGAGCCTTGAATATTTTTTATTTGAAAGAATCGTTCCATCAGGAAACAGCCCGTCGATTTTAATTGCTTCTTGAACAGTTCGTGCTATTTTTTTTGCAGAACCTTTTTTCTTCTGCTTGATTTTTTCTTGCTCCTGAATTGCCGCAATTTCTGTTTCTTGCTTCTTACTTTTCATGCTTAAATCCTTTCGTTACATTTCATAGTCATTATCATATTCTTCTTCAGTGTCATAATCATCAACTGATGTATAATAATACATATCCATATGTAGACCTTCAAAAATTTTTCTCGCAATATCGTACTTGTCGGTTTTAATTTTATCCATGTATACTACACGATTTGAAAGCTCTTCGAGTTCTCGAATTTTCCTCTCCAGTTCCAACAACACGTCGATAGTCTGACGTTCATTATCAGTCTTAATGAATACATATGTTATATCAGATGACCTGCTTGCTTTTATCGTGACATTCCCTGTTGAAGTCATCACAAGTCTTGCCATTCTCACAAGCTCGTAGTCACTGTCTATGAGGTCTTGTTGTGGGAGCGGGCGTTTCCTGTCTTTGTACATTTCTATGATAACAATTGCATCGTTCGGCAGTTTTGCACTGCATAATGTTCCTTCAAAGACATTTGTCGCTGATGATTTTGCAGCAGACTGTTTTTTGTCCCGCAATGCGTCAAGGTCTTCATTGGTGAATTTGTACTTGTTCCTTGTAATGATTCCTTCAAGAATTTTCTTTTGGCGTTCCAAATCTGATATTCTTTCGAGAAGAGGCTTCACTCCTAAATCTTTTATGTTATATTTTTGAGTCAATTTTACCATTTCTCTAATATCTTTCTCGAGAAAATCTCTTGTTTTTTCTTGACGCTTTATTTCCGCTTCAAGAGAATTTGATTTAAGCTGCATGATGCTTTTATTTCCGTTTGCTGTTGCACCATTAAGAATTTCAGCACTATATCCCAGTCGCTCTTCGACATAATTTGAAAGCCGCTTATGCATCATTTTAAGATAGGTTCTCGTTATCAATTCCTTGCAGCATAATCTTTCAACTTCTTCGTCTTTTATCTCGGGGTGGCGTTCTTTCCATTCTTCAAAAACTCTCTTGCCGCGATTTTCAAAGCTGACTTTTTCTTTCACCACAGGAATAAAATCAATGTGTATGTGCGGCGTAATTTCGTCCTTGTGAACAACTGCGTTTAATATGTTTTGCTCCCCAAAATCTTCGCAGTAAAAGTCATAAACCGATTGAAAAAATTTTCTTTCATCTTGGCTTCTGACGTTCTTCGGAAGTGAAACTATCGCTTCGCACATGACGATATTGTTTTCACTGTTAAGATGGAAAACATTTTCGAGTCTCTTATCTAATTCCTCAGCAGTGCCAAATTTGAAATGATAATTATAGACTGTCAAATCGTCTTTTATATCTTCATTGCTATGTTTAACGCCGTCGCCTTGCTGACGATTATTGTGCTGTAAGACTCTCCCGACGCTAAATGCTTTAAATTTTGTAATACTAGCCATCATAATTCCCCCTCTATATATATAAAGAGTCAAAAAAATTTCAAGTCTGACTTATAATATGAACATATTTGCAATTTAATATAAAATTATTGTAAATTCTAAAATATTCATTAGAAATTTTCCATATTTTATGGTTTTAATGCAACTAAGCTGGAATATTTTATAGAGAAAATGAAAAATTCGTCGCAATGCAGCGCTTTTCTCATTGTTTTTTTGATTTATTTTCATTTTTGAAGTAAACGGGTCAAAAAAAATTTTGATTATTTCATTTTGAACCACGTCTTTTTATTGATTTAATCATGCTTCAAAAAAAAGCATAATTTTTATATTTTGTTTCATAAAATCTCTCTTTTTTATCTATCATGTTGCCTTTTTTTAACGTCAACGTTTGTTCAAAGCTGAAATAAGGTTAAAATTTCCATATTTCGCCGAAATTCGTTACAAAAGATAGAGTATAACAAGTTATACTCAAAGTCCATTTTGCAATGGCTGCTTAAATTACTTTACTTTGTGATAGAATTGTGAAAATTGCAGAAGTAAAAATCATTAAGTCTTCTAAAAAATAAGAGCAGTTTCACCTTTTTGAAACTGCTCCGCATGAAAAATTGTACGTTGATGTTGTTTTCTTTATTGGAAAACGTAATTGTTTAAATACTGACTTTTTTGTTGTTTGCTTATGGAATCATCTTGCTATTTCTTATTCCCCTTTCCCATTTTCATTAACGGCATCTTTGAATTTTTTTGCCGCCGTGAACTTCGGAACAGTTTTCTCGGGTATCATAATCGCTTCATGCTTCTGCGGGTTATATCCCTGCCTTGCGCTCATTTTTACCGCCTCAAATGTTCCAAAATCATAGATTGAGACTTTTTCTCCCTTTGCCACTTCAGCTTTAATCGTAGATGTCAGAGCGTCAATGATTTCTCCCGCCGCTTTCTTAGTTGCCACTTTCCCAGTGGAAACCAACATCTCAATTAAGTCCTGCTTCTTCAACATGATTTTATCAGCTCCTTTTGGATTTTATTTGAATATCTTAGCAGCTTATTTTTTGGTTTTCCAATTGTAATAAGTCTTGCCTTGATAAACATTTTCAACGACTTGTGGAAGCACTATTGTTTTTCTTCCTTTCGACACAAACGATGTGCTCTTACCGCTCAAAAGCGTATTTAGCTGCGTCTCTGTCAGCTGCTTACCAAATACCTTTGCCACGTTCATGCCGCATTTATTTTTGCAACAAAAACCGTAACGCGCGCTTATAACATCTCCACCGCATTTCGGGCATTTACCGATTACATTTGCTGATTTAACGGCTTCTGCTACGGGCGCTTTTACTTCTCCACGCATATCAGAAAGAATATTCCGCGTCGTATCTGACACATACTTCTCTATTTCTGTTATGTATTCATCATAACTCTTTTCTCCATTTGCAATCGCATTAAGCGATGTTTCGAGCTCTGCCGTTTTAATCGGGCTCACTAGCTGTTCGTCATATTTTGCTATGAACGGAATCACGGCTTTACCCAGTTCAGTCGGTGAAACTTTTTGTTTTTTATCAACGTCAATAAAGCCTTTTTTTATAAGCTTATCGACGATTGAAGCACGAGTCGCTTCTGTTCCAATGCCGCCGTTTTTGCCTTTCAGTACATCTCTCATTTCCTTATCATCAATGTACTTTCCCGCCTTTTCCATATCAGCAACAAGTGAACCTGTTGTATACGGCACTGGCGGTTTTGTTTCAAGATTTTTTATCTCAAATCTTTCTACGGCTATGCTGTCTCTTACACGCGGTACATCGTGATATTTCATTTCTTCTTCCGTCAGTTTGGTTTTGTAACCCTTATCTACAACGTTTCGGAACGTTTCAAAAAAGTATTCACCAGAAAGAAGATGATGATAGGTTATCTTAACAGCGTCGTATACGAACGGTGGTTTAAGAATATTCATAAAGCGATTGTATATAACGTCATAGATTTTTCTTTCTGTTTCGCTTAGGCTATCAAGAGAACCGCCGCCGAACGTTGGTATGATTGCAAAATGGTCTTCTATCTTATCGTCATTAACGTACTTGGCTGGAATGTCAAATCCGTTTTTCTCTTTCAATCTTTTTGCCTCTGCGGAAGATAAAACTCTGGCGCTGGTTCTCGGGTAAGTTGTAAGCTTTTTCTCGTACAAGCTCTGGGCGATACTAAGTGTTTCAGAAGGCGACATAAAGAATTTTTTTGAACAGAAATTTTGTAAATCCGTCTGATTAAAAAGCAGCGGAGCAAATTCCTGCTTTCGAGATACGTTTACTTCATCAACGCGCAGTTCTTTCTCGTTATTTAGGACAAGAAGCAGCTTTTCCGCATCTTCTTTTTTCAGAAAGCCGCTTTCATTATACAGCAGCTTGCTCTCATAATATTTGCTTCCCTCAACAGCTTTCCAGCTTATATCTTTATCGTTATATTTGGCTTTTATGCCGTAGAAGTTTGTTTTGACAAATCCGTCAATTTCCTTCTGACGGTTGACGACCATTGCAAGCGTTGGGGTCATTACTCTTCCCGTGTTTATGAGTTTACCGCCGCAAGCAAGTGTAAAACTTTCGGTAAAATTCATGCCTATCAACCAGTCGGAAATTGCTCTTGCATATCCGCTGTTAATCATGTTCTGATAGAATGACAGCGGCTTCGCTTCACGCAGACCGCGTTTGATTTCTTCGTCGGTATAGCTGTTTATCCACACAACTTTTTCAGTAAGATAGGACGGCGGATAAGGGAAAATTTGATTTCTTATAAGTGCCTGTATGTATATTCCTTCCCGTCCTGAATCGCCTGCGTAGTATATGGCTTCAATATCTTTTCTTTTGTATATTGACTCGACTATTTTATACTGAGGATAAGTTTTACTAATGGGTTTGTACTTGAATTTTGACGGTATCATTGGGAGCTTGTCCGCACTCCATTTTTTGTCCCATACAGCATTATGCTCTTCTGGAGAACAGATTGATACAAGATGTCCGACTGCCCATGTGATTATGACTTCCTTGTTCAAAACAGAAGAATATCCCTCAGCATATCCTTTTTTTCCGCCAACTGAATCGACTTTTAAAACCGATACATATTCTCTCGCCACGGAAGGTTTTTCCGTGATGATTACTGTTTTCATTTTATCACCCTTTCAATTTATTTATGAAACAAGAAGACTTAATCTTCTTGTTATTCATCGTCATTTTCTTCAGAAAGGATTTCGTCAATTGCATCGTCGATTTCTTTCTCATTTTCATCAAATTCGCTTTCGATTTTTGAAAGATAATCATTATATGAAGCCTTTCTTTTTTTTGCGTTGATTTTATTTTTATACTTAACTCTTTTTATCTGATATAGTCCTTGAGATATAATATTCGTGTCGATTTTGGTTTTGTTTCTGATTTGAAACCAAATATTTATCGCTACCAATCCTAAAAAGATAATCGCGAAAATCCACGCTTTACATATAAGCGAAATAACCATCATCAAGCTGTAAAGCACGATTGATTTTATAAAACTTTTCTTCTTAAATTTATCAGACAATTTTCATTCCTCCACGATTATATTTTGAAAACAAATCAGAAATTTTTATCTTTTCATTTGTTTTTTCAAAGTCAATCGTTATCGTATCATCTGAAAAAATCGGAGAAGGTTCGGAAAAAATAAACTGTGAATCTTTTAGTTGCCTGAATCTCGCAGCGCTTGCTTTTATCGTAATATCATTGTTGTCTTTATAGTGAAGTACCAGACGATTCAAACTCTCGCGGTTACTTTCCGTATTTGGAAACTCTGCGTCCATAATGGCTTTTCCGTTTTTGAAAAATGCGATACGACAAAATGTTCCTTCTGCACATTTTCTGTTTTGAAAGCGGTCAAAATTAAAACTCTTTTTTGGTTTTACTGCCGAAGTGTTCTCTTCGGATTTTGAGATTCTTTTCGACTTCGTTTGTGCTTCAACACTATGCTGATATTTTTTTAACTGATTTAAAATTTCATTCTCTTTGGGCGTTGCATTTTCAATAACAATTATCGAAGCTCCGTCTTTCTCAACTATGGTAAGCATTCCGTATCCTCATTTTGATTTTCTTCTTTTTCAGAAATTTTTATTTTCAGCTTTTTAGTTATTTTTCTTAAACGATGTAATCGTATTTTATGCGGTGGTTCAAGAAACTTGTCTTGAGTGAACCTAGAAAATCCACATTCACTCATTACCTCGGAAAGCGTTGTTCCTTTTTCTTCGCACTTCGATTTTATCGCAGAGAAAGTTTCCTCAGAAACGTATAGTCCTTCGTCTGTCTGAAAATATTCTATTTGTTCGCCGCCTGTGTTCATTTTCTTTTTCTCCTTTGAGCTGAATTTGGTTGTTAGCAGTATATATTATACCAAAACTCATAATTCTGCTTCGACTTTACAGAATTTATACAACAAATGTTAAGAAAAAGTTCATATATGGAGTGCAAGCTATATATAGCATACTCCAATTCCATGTTTTTGTCAATATATTTTGATTGGTTTTTTGATAAATCAGATGTGCTTCAAAGATATTGCACCGTTTTCAACTTGTAAAATGCGTCAGAATGGCTCTGAGCAGCTCTGTAACGGCTTTGTACAGGTTCAGCAATATAGGGTCTATACTGAGAAACTTAAAGTGCCTTAAATCGGCTTCTAATGCCATTATGCGAAAAATCATTTCTATTATTTCGATTGCTTTCTTTCCGTCAGTCCGTCAGTCGTAAATTATGACCTTTGCCTTGTTATTTACTTATACATAGTTAAGTAATATATCTATATGACTGACTGATTAAAATACTTATTTATATTTATTTCAGTCATACTTAAATTACTTAATATACTTAGGACAAGCAAAAATTTTGTTTTCGAGCTTCGCAAACCCTTGATTTTGCTGGGTAAAACGGCAATTGGCAAAAAATAATTAAAGGACAATCTTACAGTAATTAAAAGACAATCTTACAGTAATTAAAAGACTTTTTTACATCGAATAAAAAGACTTTCTTACAGTTTTTAAAGGACAATCTTACAGTAATTAAAAGACTTTCTTACAGTAATTAAAGGACTTTTCACACTAATTAAACGACTTTTGTTTCTTTAATAAATAAATTTAGTCTTTTTATTGACAGCGGACATTTTTTGTGGTAGAATAGGTTTTAGAGGTGAGCAACGTTGAAAAAAAATGAATTGCCAAACGAACCGATATTTCCGATTTCTTTTAACGATAGATATTATGTTGCGACAGCAAATGATTTCATAAAAGGCAAACAGAAAATGACCTTACAAGAGTCAAAATTATTTGCAATTGTGTTGTCACAGATTGTAAAAGAAGATAAAGAGTTTAAAACATACACGACGAATATCCCAGAGTTAGCAAAGTTCATGAATATGGACGTTGCTAACTTGTACAGAGAAATTGATAACATTACATCTGCTCTTATGACGCGCTTTGTTCAGATAAGAGATAAATCATCGAATAAAGAGCGATGGATAAAGTTTCATTTGATAAGTCGCGCAGAGTATGATGACGGCAAGTTAGTAATCAGATTGTCTGATGAAATACGTCCGTTTGTTCTTCAGCTTAACAAGCTTTATTCGCAAACAGTTTTAGGAACAATTATGAGTTTCCACGGCTATTATGCGTTAAGATTATTCCAATATGTTAAGTGTGAACGCGACGCAAGTTTAGGTCATAACGTAAAAACACATTGGGAATTTTCATGTGAGGAAATTCGAGAATTATTTCAGACCTATGTCAAAGATGAAAAAGGAAAAATCATAAAAGAACTGTACAACTCAAATCGTGATTTGATTTTAAAAACTATTGTCCCCGCATTGTCTGAGATAGGAACATCTGAATATGCTTACGTTTTTGATTACAAAGTTCTAAAGGATAGCTTAGGCAAAAGAGGAAGACCATCTATTGTAGGCGTAGAATTTTCAGCTCTGATTTTTGACAAAAAAGGCGACAAAGAAAAATATTTTCTTGAGCGAATTGTTGAACCATCTGCGCGTAAATATTATGATAGTTTTTCAGAAGAACAGAAAACAAAATTAGACATTGTTGCGTTGAAACACGGAACAAAAAAAGAGCAAATCACGGATTTTTTCTTACGAGAAATTAAGCTTGAAATACTCAAAAATGTTACTGCTGAGCAGCAAGAATTTTTGAAAGATTTAATAAAAAATATTTCAGAAAGCAAGAAAAATATTCCGAATTTTCTTTGCGAAAATGATTTAGAAAAATACTTTTTTGACGGAAAGTTAGTCGTCTGCAAATACGAGTATTTGCAGAATTTTTGGGATAATAATTACGAAAATACGTCTAAAAATGCAAAGCCATGTAGCACGGCTATAAAAGAAAAAAATGTTGATGATAAGTTAAAAAAAGACACTGAAAAATCAGTTAAAAATCAGATAAATTATGATGCATTACTGAAACATTATGACCAATCTTCTGTTGATGAGGTTGTGAATGTCATGACTGAAATTTATATCACAAATGCACCAATAAAAATCAATAAAATTGATATGCCTTCAAAAGCTGTTCATGAGGTTTTTTCAAAAATTTCGGAAGAAAAAATCCGTTATGTTCTATCAGAATTAAAAGCAACGACATCAAAAATAACTAATCGCCGTGCTTACATAATGACTTGTATTTACAACACGGAAATACATTATCCAGAAATCCAGAAAAACAAATCCGAGGCGGAAAAGTATGCAGAAGAAAACAAGCCATCGTATGATTTAGAACGTTGGCAGGCTATGGCTGATAGCTTTGACCCTCTAAGTTTTGATTTTTCAGATGACGAAATTTGAATTATTTGCCCCGTCCCCGTGACGGGGCGTTTTTGAAATATTGTACCGCCGCCGAATAAAAAGACAAAATTACAGTACGGTATTTTACAATCAAACCACAATGATGCAGGCATTCACTTGATAATATAAAAACATTTTTACAGTATCATACGTTCCGATGATTGAAAAAGTCGTTATAAAATCATTTTGCACAGCCTTCGCCAAATAAAAAGACAAAATTACAGTACGGTATTTTACAATCAAACCACAATAATGATATTCACGGGAATTTATTGTGATGGACACACTGTCCATCAACATTAGTGTTACGAATGAAACGTCCTTACCGCTTAAAGAAATCTGGACTTCCTCCTGCGATAGCAGGCGGTCAGTTCTCATTCGATAGAGCCAGTGCTCTAAGCATAAGTACACAGCGACCAAACGCTTGACAACGTTTGGTCGCTGTGGTACAATACTTGGTGAGGTGATACTATGGCACACATGGAAAAATTCACGATGGGGACTGCTAGTGGAGTGCTGCTGCATGACGAACGCAGCGAGACCGAAGACAGAACGCGCTCGAATGTAGATATAGACCCAAATAGAACTCACTTGAATTATAACCTACTCAAAGAACCAGTATCGGCTCGCGATTTCGGAAAATATCTATGCGACTTCACCTCGCAGAATGAAATATATCTCTTGAACCGAAAAGATGTCAACGTATTGACTTCGTGGATTGTGACCCTGCCCACGGAAGTCAAGCAAGAAGAACAAGAGCGTTTCTTCTACGAAGCGTACCGCTTCCTCTGCGAGCGATATGGGTTTAAGGAGACGAGTAAGAATATCATTAGCGCCGCCGTACACATGGACGAGACTACTCCGCACCTGCATTTTAAATTCATTCCCGTAGCATATGACAGCAAAAAGCAGCGGTTCACCGTGTCGGCGAAAAACGTAGTTGACCGAAAGGACTTGCAGACGTTTCACAAGGACTTGTCCGAGCGTATGAAACAGGTTTTCGGTCGAGATGTAGGCATACTAAATGGCGAAACGCAAAACGTCAGAAACGTGGCAGAGCTGAAAAGTCGTGGTGGAAAAATCGAAAAGCAACTTGCACAAGCAGAAGCAAGACTAATAGGCTTAGAAAAAGAATACTCAGGGTTGGCACAAATGACTGCAATGTACGAAGCTAAGAAAAAAGAAAGCGAAGAATTGAGACTTGAGTGTGATGCATTACGCAAAGAAAATAAGAAACTTCAACATATTTTATCAAAATATCAAGGATAGAAATCATGATTGTTATTATGATGGACAGTGTGTCCATCAACGTCCTCGTGGCAATAAAAAGACTTTTTCACATCGTACTCACGCAATGTTCATTTCATAAAAAGAAGAATCTTTCCAAAGTAATCTAAGGGAGGATTCTTTTTGTAGTGATAATTGGAACTCACAATATCGTTTCTAAATACATTATACACCTAAAAAAATGTCGAGCAAAAAGCAAAGACCGTTGGAACGCAAATAGCTTCTGACGGTCTTTGTATATTTTTATTTTTGCTTTCTTAACAGCACGATGGACACACTGTCCATCGCCCCCATATTGCAAATAAAAAGACTTTTTTACATCGTACTCACGCTATGCCTATTTCATAAAAAGAAGAAGCCTTCCAAAGTAATCTAAGGAAGGCTTTTTCTTTTTGGTGACGCTTGGAACATATAATTTCTTTGCAAATATATTATACACCTAAAAAGCAAAGTTGTCAAGTGAAAAATCTGAAAACCATTGGAGACAAATAAGTTCTGATGGTTTATATATTTTCGACCCTTTACAATGCGATGGACAGTGTGTCCATCGACGATTTTGCTTGACCTTAATCCTTCCTTTCAACGTATTTTTAACGGACATTTTTGCGAAAAGTCAGAGAAATGGCAGTCCAATTGTTTGAATTTACAAAAAGTTTATTTAAAGCCTCAAAATAGTTCATATTGTGCGCCGAATTTGAGATTTTTTTGACTCTTTATATATATAGAGGGACAATTATGTAGTATTTACTGTAAGAACAAGGAAGGTGAGAATACATGATGGTAACAGATACATATACGGTCGAAGACCTTGAGGGGCGCGACCAAAAGCTCATAAAAAAATTAAAGGACGCAGAAGAAAAGATTTTAAGTGAAGATACTCTCGAAGATTATATTTACTTTGATACGAACTTCTATGATAAGTCGGCTGTTTCAGAACTCATTAAAGATATGATAAGTCCTTTTTTGAAATATGCTTACGATGAATTTGAAAAATTTATAGAGCAGACGATAGAGGATATAATCGACGATTACTCAGAAGAGGAATATGAGCGGGTAAAAGAACGAAGAAAAAAGCGCGAAGCTCATGGCGGCTAATAACAGGATATAGTCGGGAAGTTCCCGATTGTATATATAAAAAATCATATGCTATTCAAAATAGCAGAAAGGGAGGAAAAGTATATGAACCTAAAAAAAATCGCAAAGCGCGTTTGCTCGGGCGTACTTGCTGGACTCACAGCCTTAACGGTTGTAGGCTCTAGCTTCCCGACAATCGCATTTGCGGAAAGCAGCGAGAAAACTGAAAAACTCGTTGCGGGAGCAGGCAAGCTTGAGATGCCGAAAGGTGATGAAATCATAGCGAGAGCTTGCAAACTTCTCGGAGCGCCGTATACGCACGGCAAAGGATATTCCAATCCTTATGGAAGCTCCAATGGCAGCGGCGGCACACGATACAATTCAGATGCCGTCAAGCAGTATGGCGTCGATTGTTCAGGACTTGTTGCATGGACGCTCGGCTCATTCAACCTTAAGTCCAGCGGTTATGCGTGGAACAATCCTGTTCCGATAGACACGGAGCACTGGCTGTACACCGACAGAAATTGCACGCAGCCCATCACGTCCAATACAAAGCTGACGTGGACGCGCACGGAAAACGGTGTGACGGTAACAGAGACGAGAAAACCTCTTAAGACTCAGATGAACACCAAAGACACTCCTTATTGGGAGACTGCAAGCGGCGATGACCTTCCCGCAGGAAGCATTATTATTGCTGAAGGTTTCGACAGCAAAGGAAACCGCGATAAGGACGCTGACCATGCATGGATTTATATGGGAGAGTTCAAATCCAGAGATAAGGTCATAGAACAGGTCATGAAATGGACTGGCTTGTCAAGAAAAGAAGTCGAGAAATACGTTGGCGATGGTTCAGGTAAGGGTGGAACTCACTGGCGTATCGAATCGACATCTACAACAACTCACGGCGGTATCAATTATACGGGAGTTATGATTGACAATGACACTTCTGGCAAGAAGGCTGGAGCATATAAGATAGCAGGAATGTCGGTTACTGACGTTGAACTTCAGATGCAGAAAGTCACAAAAGACAATGGTGTCATAACTCCCGTGGCTGGCAAGAGTAAGACAGCAAGTCTTGCAGACAAGCAGTCAAAGTATGGCATTTATGCTTCAAAGAGCGATGCCATAAATGATAAGAACAGAGTCGCTGTTCTCGAGATTGGTGCTTCCGAAGGTACGGCAAGTGTTACTGTTGAGTATAAGGAAGGCGGTTACTGGGCAAGAGAACTTAAAGCACCCGCTGGCTTCCAGCTCAATACAACTCCGATATATCTTCAGTATGACGGTGTGACCGACCTCATCGAAGAAGAGGAATTTGGCAAGATAGTCATACCCAAGAAATTTGCAGATAACCTGAGCGGCACAGTTACCTTTGAGATTGATGGTACAGACGGCAGCCATTATACCAAGACAGAGAAAATCACAAGCGGAAAAGCAACAAGATTTGCGTTTGATAATCTTCCCGTCTATACATATGCAAAGACCAATGGCGGCGCAAAGTATGCAAAGAAAGCTATAAAGTACACAATAAGTGAAACGCTTGCAGTAGATGATAATGGTATTGATTATGTGACTGTTGAGCCGTGGACGATAACCCTTGCTGATTATCCCAATAACGACCAGTCCTCAAACGATGAAGATTATCGTTATGTAAAGCCTGTTACAAATACCAAGCAGATACTGGGCAGAATTTACATCAACAAAAAGGATAATCTTGATGGAACAGGAATAGAAGGCGCAGAATTTGCTGTATATCCCGACAAGGAAATCGAAATTGATGGAGAGACCTACGATTCTGAAACACCTATAACTGTTGTAACAGACAGCAACGGTAAAGCAGTTGTTGACCTGCTTCCCTTTGGCACATACACCATTAAGGAAACAAAGGCGGCTGACGGATATATCCTTACCAAGAACTCTAAGACGCTCACGATTTCTGAAAGCGACATAACTCAGGGTGCAACATATATCCGCAAGGACTACACACTGACAAACTCTAAGCAGGGTGTAAGTGTTACTATTCAGAAGATAGATGATAAAACTGGCAAACCTCTTGAAGGTGCAGAGTTTAAAATCTACGATGAAAATGAAGATTGCGTTGCTACGCTGACGACCGATGCAAACGGCAAGGCAAGCACTAGCAATCTTTATACTGGCAAAGCATACATCATAAAAGAAACCAAAGCACCATATGGTTATGTTAAAACTGATTTTGAACAGACCTTAAACGTTAAGACCACAAATTACAATCTGCAATATGTTCCTGTTAATTTCACTGTCGGCAACACTGAGCAGGAAGTTGCACTTACTGTATACAAGATTGACAGTGAAAATCATGAGAAATACCTCGCGGGTGCAGAATTTGAAATAACTGACCCCGATGGTAATGTGATGGGAAATCTTGTTACCGACGAGAACGGCAAGGCAACGAACGTAGGAAACTTCAGCCTCTACAATGATGTTGAATACACTATCACAGAGACCAAAGCTCCTGCGGGATATATTGCAAATAACTTTTCGCAGAAATTCAAAGGCACATACACAAATCAGAATCTTAAATACAGCGAGGTAAAGCTGTCTGTTGAAAATGACAAGCAGCCTGTACATCTGAATGTTGTCAAGGTCGATGCAAACAACAAAAAGCACTATCTTTCAGGTGCGGAATTTGATGTTATCGACGAGAATGGCGCTATTGCAGGACATTTAGTGACCGACAAGAACGGCGAAGCTGCTAACTATGGAAACGAAGATGCAACTAAGAATTTCGAGCTTCTGACCAATATGACCTATACCCTCAAGGAAACCAAAGCACCGAAGGGATATTACGCAACGGGTTATTCTGAGACCTTCAGAGGCGAATTTGACCCAGAGCTTCAGTACGTCGAGGTTAAGAAGAGCGTTGAAAACACTCCAACCGATTACTATTTCACCAAGGAAGGCATTACAGGAGATAAGGAGCTGGAAGGCGCACATCTTACTGTTTATGATGCAAACGACAACGTAGTCGATACATGGGTATCTGGTACTGTTGCTCACCGCATTACTGGTGTTCTTGAAGAAGGAGCAACATACCGTCTGCATGAGGAGATTGCTCCCGATGGATATGTTCTTGCTAATGACATTTACTTTACTATCGAAAACGTAGACGGCAAGTTCCAACCGCAGCGAGTAACGATGAAGGACGATTGGACTAAAGTCGAAATATCCAAGAAGAAGATAACCGATGGAGAAGAGCTTGAAGGAGCTCATCTTGAAATAATCGACGAGAACGGCAAGGTAGTAGAAGAATGGATTTCTAAAAAGACTCCTCACATCATCAATGCCAAACTTATCGCTGGCAAGACCTACACTCTGCGTGAGACCATTGCGCCTGCTGGTTGGACAAAGGCTAATGACATCAGCTTCAAGGTTTCGGAAGACGGCAGTGTTGATGTTGTCAAAATGGTAGATGATATTGCGGTCGGTTCTCTTAAGGTACAGAAAAAGACCGAGACTATGAAGGATATATCAGGCATCGAGTTTGAGTTGGTGGGAACATCTGACATCGGACTTGAAGTAGACCTGAAGAGCACTTCTGATGACAATGGCGTAGCCCTATTCACAAATGTTCCGATAGGCACATACACCCTTACCGAAAACGGCGAGACCGTATCTGACGCATACGTTGTTGCAGACGATAAGGACGTTAAGGTCGAAGAAGGTAAAGAAACTGAGACCGAATTTTTCAATAAGCTTAAGACAGGCACAATAAAGATACAGAAAGAAACTGAAGGCATGACTGATATTGCTGGAATAGGCTTCACTGTATCTGGCAAGTCCGATGCGGGCAATGACGTAAACATTTACGCTGTTACCGATGAAAATGGTGTGGCTGAATTTGCAGACGTTCCGATAGGCACATACACTGTGACCGAGGACGAAAAAACTGTTCCCGCCGCTTATCTTATTGCAGATAAGAAAGAAGTGACGGTTAAGTACGCAGAAACTACAAACGAAGTATTCCACAACGATAAGAAGAAGGGCTCAATAGAGGTACAGAAGAGAACCGAAGGTATGATTAACCTTGAGGGCATCACATTCATTCTCTCTGGCAAGTCTGACACTAACGAAGACGTATACCTTACAGCAACAACAAATGCCGATGGCGTAGCAATGTTTGACGACGTTCTCGTTGGCACATACACTATCACTGAAGATGGCAAGACCGTTCCCACGGCATATATGGTAGCTGACGAACAGTCTGTGACCGTAACTTATGCTGAAACTGCAAAGGTTGATTTCTTTAATGACCTTAAGACTGGTGAGCTTCAGGTTCAGAAGAAGACCGAAGGCATGATTAACCTTGAAGGAATCGCATTCATTCTTTCTGGCACATCTGACGCAGGCGCAGCTGTAAACATTACTGCTGTTACTGACAAGGACGGTAAAGCACTGTTTGAAAGCATTCCTGTTGGCACATATACTCTTACCGAAGACGGCAAGACCGTTCCCGCTGGCTATCTTGTAGCTGATGAAAAGGAAGTTACTATCACATATGCAGAAACGACAAACGTTGAAGTAGAGAACGAAGAAAGAACTGGAACGATTGAGATACACAAGACTACCGAGGGTATGCTCAATCTGGAAGGCATAAGCTTTATTCTTTCGGGTACTTCCGATGCAGGAAGAGACGTTAAGATTACAGCGATAACTGACAAGGACGGCAAGGCTGTATTTGAAGCTGTTCCCGAGGGCACATATATGATTACTGAAGACGGCAAGACTGTTCCTACTGCTTATATGGTGGCAGAAGGCAAGGAAGTCACAGTGACTTATGCTGAAACGACCAATGTTGAGATAAAGAATGAAGAAAAGTCTGGCTCTATCAAGATACAGAAGAAGACTGAGGATATGACGAATATCAAGGGCATCAAGTTCATTCTTAAGGGAACATCGGACAGCGGCAGAGCAATCGAAATGTCTGCGGTAACAGATGATAAGGGTGTTGCAACATTCAAGAATGTCCCAATAGGAACATACACGATTTATGAAGATGGTTCTACTGTTCCTACTGGTTATTTGGTTGCTGACTCGCAGAGCGTTACAGTTACATATGCAGAAACCACAAACGTAACGTTCGTAAACAAGCCTGATAAGCCCAACACACCGCCCTCCACGCCTCCCACTACTCCTCCTACCGACAACCCCTCTACTGGTGTTGCAGGTGGCGTAGCAGGTCTTATGCTCGCTGGTGCGGCAGCTACGATTGCTGTAAAGCGCAGAAAAGACGAGGACGATAAGTAAGCACAACTATTTAGATAGACAAGATGATGGGCGGACTCAATGCCCGCTCATTATCAGGTCTATATCTTTTAACATTTACATTAAGGAGAAAGCTATGCAGAAGACCGTTGAACAACAGCTCAAAGAAAACAAGACACTTCTTAAGCTTGAAAAGGATATATCAAAGCTCAAGGATAAAATAGCGACCCTTGAAAGCAAGAAAGATGATATTGACAAGCAGCTTGATGATGTTAATTCTGCTATTAAAGAAACCGAAGCACGATATGCTCTCGCAAAGCTGAACCTTTTGTCCTCCATAGCCGAAAAGAATGGTACTACCGTTGAAGAAGTCTTTTCAATAGCTTTTGACGGAGAAAACAACAAGGAAAACGGCGAAGGAGCAGACAAAGACGCTTCGGCAGAAACCGTCGATGGCGTTGCTGAAGACAAGAGCGGGCTTGAGGATTTTGAATAACCTGAGCTGAATCAAAGAGAAAGAGACTGGTATTTGCCAGTCTCTTTTTTGTTCTTATTTGTAACACAACGAATGTCAAATACTCTTCAAGTGACAAAAAGCAATCCGATGGACACACTGTCCATCAAGCAACATGAGCCTATAAGAGGTACAGCAAAAGCACAAGTACTGCCCACTACCCTTTCGAGTTGGAAGTGGGCTTTACGAGTCGATGGACACACTGTCCATCAAGCAAGACGGGTCTGTAAGAAGTACAGTCAAAGCACAAGCACTACCCGCTGCCCTTTCAAGCTGGAAGCGGGCTTTACGAGTCGATGGACACACTGTCCATCGAATACAATCAATTATTCAAAAGAGCGTCGATTTCCCTTTCTATCCCCTGCAAAATCTCTTTTTGCTTTGTTAGCATTGACACGTAAGTGAGACGTATTTTCTCTTTTGACTCTATTATATTACGATATTCAGAAAATATTTCTGCATGATTGCCTAAAGACCTGTTGCCCAATAGATTGCTTGAATAAGCCTTGCAATATTCAGCAAAAGAAAACAGAAACGAAGATTGCTCATTCAGTTCTTTTTCCATATTGCTTAGTAAATCGTTATACATTTCTAGGATTTTTCTATATTCATTCATGTATATAAATAGCTGCTGTCGTTTTTTATCTTCAAGAAAGCATTTTTGAAAATCATTCTGTTTGACTTCTATGGTTGTTACAAGCGAACCATTCACCATTCGCATATGCGTATGTTCTGCCAATACAATGTTAGTTATTTTGCTTTCTGAAGCTTCCAATAAAACATCAAAATTCTTTTTTGTTTCCTTGTTATCTATCATGACGTTATTTCCCCTTATACTCTAATACAGTAAATGGTCTTTTGAAAAATTATATCACAGTTTTACGAAAACTGCAACTAAAATATGAACAGAATTGTTTTGTTTGTGCAATGTGCATATTTAGTAAGAAGATAATTGTATAAGTATACAAAATTGTAACTTTATCGTTTGAAAAATAAGAAATATTGCTGCTGGGATATAAAAATATGGTATAATAGGGACATAAGATAAATCAAAACAACCGAAAGGGGTAAAATATTATGAAAAGAACAGTAAAGAACATTATGACCATTGCTGCGGCAATGACTATCATTTCTACAGCTTCTGCAATAAATACATATGCAGTAGATGCTTCTTCTATCACATCGGCTTCCAGCATATCCAGCATGACTTTCGATTCGTCTGTTTCTAAGGTGACTGCAAAGGACTATGTTTCTTCTGCTTCGGCTGTTCGCGTAAAGTGGTACAAGGTTAAGAACGCTAGTGGGTATCGTATATACAGATACGAAAATGGTAGATGGGTCAAGCTGAAGACGATACACAACAACAAGACTTTCCAGTACCGCGACACTGACGTTGAGCCTTACTCTGTATATAAGTACAAAGTGAAGGCGTTTAAGAAGTCATGGAACGGCACAACTTCATGGGGCAAGGCAAGCGACACGATAAAGACTACAACAAGACCTGAAACCATTAAGCTTAAGGGTTTTGGAGCTTCTGAGGACGCTATACGTCTTAACTGGAATACTGTAAACTGTGACGGTTATCAGATATTCATGCAGCAGCCTAATGGAGATTATGAAAAAATAGACACTATCCGCGACTCTAACGTTGATACATATAGGGTCGATGGACTTGCTGATGGAACAAAATACAGCTTTAAAGTAAGGGCATATGGCAGGAAGGCTGAGGACAATTCAATTTTTGCTGGAAACTGTGGTAAGAAAAACAAGACCACCATTACAGTTAAAGAACCTGATACAATAGGAATGACTTTTGATGCAAAGGTCAATGGCACTTCATGCACATTAAATTGGAGCAAGGTCGATTGCGATGGCTATGAAATATACATGAGCGGCGCAGGCGATGGCGTAACAGAAATGATACCCAATGTTGCTTTTAAGAAAGCAATAGATATTGATGATTGCAACGTTACAACGGCAACAGTAAGCAATCTTTGTTCGGGAAGTGACTATACATTCACCATTCTTTGCTATAATGAGAAAAAAAGTGGCGAAAAGGTGCGTGACAATGAATTAAAGTATACAAGCTCACTTTCAAAGGCGGAAATTACTACTGATTTTGATTATGATGAAGTAAATTCCAAGACTCCTACATGGGAAACAGAAAGCGTTGATGTTACTGTCAAGGTGAACTATGAGGAGAGTTTTAAGTGTTTGGAGCTTATAAATGCTGAGAGGAAGAAAAACGGTGAAGCGGCACTGGTTATGGATAAGGATATGCTTGACAAAGCTATAACAAGAGCAACTGAAAATACTCTTGTATTTAGTCCGAATCATATTAGACCAAATGGGTTAAGGTCAATGTCAATAGGAACTAATGGAGAAAATGGTTGTAGTTCATCGGGACAAGGAACAGAACTGTCAGATGGAGCTTTTGAACTTTGGGATTCACATTTACCTCATAAAGAGAACTTCCTTAGAGACTGGAAATCCACAGGTCTTGCAATTATTGAAATAAAGGATTGCTATGGCTCATATTTTATAGCAGTGCAGGTATTTAGTACAGAAGAGGCAAGGGAAGCTATTACTTCTTCAAGTAAGAAAACTGAAACCATAACGAGAACCATAGAGGCAAAAAAGTACATCTGGTCTTACTGAGGAAAAGCGGGTGATTTACCCGCTTTTTCATATTTTAAAACAAACATTTTGAGTCGATGGACAGTGTGTCCATCATAAGTATGCTATGAGATTCCATGCGTACTCCCCTTCCAAATAAATTTATTTTTTAAAAGGAAAAAGCAAGGAGAAAATCTATGTCAAAGAAAAAAACAAAAAAGAGAAAAACAAATACATGGCGAGACAATTATATAGCGTTAGTAGCGGCAAGAGACACACAAAAGCTCTATGATATGTCTAAGACCAAAATTAAGCCCGAATTTGAAGATAAACTTCTAAATTATGCATATCCGTGGATTGCTTATTCAGATTGGCTTACAATGGCGGCAAAATATGTTCATTCAGAAGTAGCAGAACTTTTCAGAGAGAGTATGGGCGAATATACGCTGCCAAAATTCTTAAAGGATTTTCGGAAAGTGAGTGAATCGTATAACATTGTGAGAAGATGGCAGAAAAACAAACAGGTTTTTACTTTTGATGAAGATTTTCTGCAAGAACTATTAAATACAGAAAATGTTAAATTTCATCGAGATTCGTGGGACTATATTCCGTATAATAACTTCTTTATCGACCTTGAAGAATGTAGTGACATATCTGCTCTAAAAGAAGTTTCAGCTTCAAGAAAAATTTCAGGCGTGTTTGTATCTGTTACCAAGGAAAATATGGTCGAATTTTCAGAAGACAAAAAAGCCTATCTTTTTGATTATGCAGAGTCTATGAATATGAAAAGCATTGTGAAATCTACTACGGAATTTTATCAGGTAAATATGCAAATTGTTTCAAAAGAGCATTGTTATACCACATTTTGTATATTGATTGATAATAAAGACGATGCTTTTGGCAAAGGTCAGCGTGATTTTGGAATGATAATGAATCTTGACGATAATATGATAAAGCTCAATGCAATGGGGGTATTTATATTTCAGATACTAAATTTTTTATCTTCAGAGACCCCTGATATTATACAAAATCCAGAAACAAAACGAACATATAAGCCTAGGTACAAAGATGCGAAGCCTAAGAACGTATATTCCGAGATACAGAAATGGGACGTTGGTTATCGTTATGGCGCAGCTTATAGGAAATGGACAAGTGAGCAAGAGAAAAGGAAAGAGAATAATGAAATAGCTGGGACAAGTGTTAAAACTGGACGGCAAGTCAAACCACATTTTAGAAGGGCACACTGGCATTATTATTGGTACGGAAAGAAGACAGCGGAGAAAAGAGTGAAAAGACCAGTTTGGCTTGCGCCAATTCCTATTAACATAGAAAATAGCAGCAATGAATTGCCCGCAGTAATTCACAAAACAAAGCGGAGATAGCCTCAATACTTTACTTCTTAAGACCTTTGCTTTTGTCAAAAAGTCCACTGATTATTCTACATTTTACAGACTATAAAAATTGTACTTTTAATTGACATTTTGCCACATATATGATATAATAATTAAAGTAGAACGGCGTTCAAACATATTCAATGGGCACACTCTCCATCGAAAAAACAAGATACATACAAAGGAGAGAAAAATGAAAGACACAATAGAAGCAGGCAAACATTTTGTATATAATAATATAGAATTTGTTTGCCTTGAAACGTTCAGCAAAAATGTATATGAAAACAATGCGGTACTAGCAGTGGCAACCAATGTGGTGGCTACTGCGATGCCGTTCAATGATAAATCTAAAGACGGCTGTAACAACTGAGAAACATCTTCGCTGAGAAAGTGGCTCAACGGCGAATTTCTTGAAAAAGCCTTTGAAAAGGGAACTTTATTAACACAACGCTCTATTTTGACAGCAGATAACGGAGATGAGAGGTACGGCACTACTCAAGACTTTGTTACACTTCTTAGCTGCGACCAGTATAGAAAGTACAGAAAGCTTATACCTAAGTATGACGATTGGATATGGACACTCACACCTTGTACTTGCAACGTCGTCTGCGCCATCAGCGTGCGTACCATAAATCCGTCAGGAGAGTTGTTCGATTACGATGCATATTGCACTCTCGGCGTAATTCCCGTTTGCTTATTCAATCTCGATTATTTTCTTTAAAGCTGAAATTCTCGACTGGCAGTAAGACTGATGGACACACTGTCCATCGCATAAATGGAACACATATCAGGGCGAAAAGATGAAGAATACGATAAAAGCAGGAAACTATTTCGTATATAATAATATAGAATTTGTTTGTCTTGAAACATTCGATAAAGATGTATACGGAAGTAAAGCGGCGTTAGCTGTAACTACCAAGATAATTAAAAAAATGAAATTTGACATTTCAGGCAAGAGCGGTCATAATAACTGGGAAACATCTTCAATCAGAAAGTGGCTTAACTCAGAGTTCATTTCCGAATATGTTGAAGTGAGTCATTTGCTGTCGCAAGTATCTGATTTAACATCTGAAAGCGGTGACGATAAGTATGGTACTTGCAAAGATTATGTTACGCTTCTCTCCATAGCTCAATGTCAAAAATATCAAGGATTGATACCAAAATATAAAAACGTGGTATGGACTCTTACGCCCTACACTAGTGACGATGATTCTGCTGACCGTGTGTACGGCATTGCTTCATTAGACGTGTTGGGTTACTGCTTTACATATCATAATTATGGGGTCGTACCCGTATGTTTATTCAATCTCGAACGCTGTGAAATAAGTTGTGAACAAAATCAAAAAAGAGACAAGAGCAGTAGGAAGAGCATGACAAAGAACCTCTCTGATTTGCTCGAAAAACATATAGACCCTGCCAACGATTCACGAATTTACTGGGCAAAAGAGGTTACATTTGATTACGGAACGACTCATAGTGTGCGCGTGGACTATATGAAATTTTGTCCACTAAACAATTCAGTTTCAGGAATTGAAAAGGGCGACTTTTTTTGCTATGAAATCAAATCCTCGGTAGATGATTTTCATTCTGTGCATGGGCATAACTTCATAGGCGACTATAACTACTATGTCATGCCAGAAAAGGTCTACGATGCGGTTAAAGAAGAAATACCAAGGAACATTGGAGTATATGTCCCTTATATTGATGAAGCAGGGAAGGAACGTTTGAGGTCGGTAAAAACAGCCAAACGTGTGAACAGAACTCGCTCGGTAAGCGAGATGTTGCTTATGATGTTCCGTTCTGCTAACAGACGTGCAAACTATCAAAAATGACAGCAAAATACGATGATGGACACACTGTCCATCGACATAAACATGATATACATTATGGAGGTTCTTATGAAAAACATCATTAAAAAAATGACAAAAGCTCGTTCTGAAAATTATGAAATCAGCTCGGATATACCAAAAGAGATTGAGCAGGCACTGACAAAACGCGCTGACGCAGCGAAAGACTTAACAGAGGCAAACAGGGTGATAAAAAAATATCTGGAAACAAACGATATACATATCGACCCTGAGCTTTGTCAGGAAGCTGATACAGCTGTGTATGCTATGCCATACAATGCGGCTCAGATGATACGAGAGGCAATTAGAAGAGCAAGCTCTTCAACGGATTTAGCAAATAGGCAAGAAGCTGACTTGCAAAGTGAGGGAGATGAGGAGATAGAGAGAATAATTGCAGACTCGAAAGATGCTGCTCTTAGATTACAAAAATAAGAAGAGGAACAATCATGAAAACAGTTGATATGCAGTTTTTGCAATTAGAAATATTGCAGAGCGTTTTTAAGATACGACTTCCAATAGCTTTGATTTGCATAGCTTTGGTAGTAGTATCTTTGCTTTTATTTTCAAACGCCTTTCCTGCACTCATTTTATTCATTATACTTATTGAGGGTATAACAGCTTTTATAAAGAAGAAAAGAGAAGTCAGAAAACTTAGCGCAGAAGACATACGAGTGAAAAAGCGGATAGCGCTAGATAAATACATTCGAGATGGCTCTTATCGGCTCGCATTTGATGGAGAAATGAAAGACTATAAGATACCGAAGCATTTTTACGAAAACGAATATATTGAGGGACGTATGTTTTATATCGTTGAATACGCAGAGCCCAAAAAGGGTCGAGGAAGTCTTTTGGGAATATACCCAGCAAGCAAATATAAAATAGGCACGGATTTGATTTGCGATTGAAGGAGAAAATAGCTATGCAAAAGATTGATATGGCGTTTTTAAAGAAACAAATAACAGGCGGCACGAATGCCAGTGTGCCAAAATTTTTTATCGGAGTGTTTTCAGCCATAATAGTTATGATGCTGATTGGCTCAATAAAATCTCCACACGATGTTCAGGTCGCAACATGGGGGATTTGTGCGGGACTAGCACTAGTATGTGTTGTGATTTGCGGCATAATTCCGCTGCTTAATAACAAGAAAAATTCAGATGAACTTAGCCTAGAAAATATACAAATAAAGAAGAGGGTCGCCAGAGAAAGGTATATAACAAATGACAATCGTTGGGTGGCTTTCGATGGCGAGCAGGACGATTATATCGTATCAATGCAATTTTACAGCAGAGAATTTGCGGTAGGACGTGAGTTCTATATTATAGAACGTGTGCAACAAAAAAATGGCAAGAAGATAGAAAAGCTTATAGGAATATATCCAACGGACATATATGTGCTTGATGGCGAACTCACTTGTTGCAGTTGAAAAATATAAGATACAAGAATGGTCATGCGATAACGTGAAATCTTAGTTATTATTGCCTTAGAAGATGATAATGAAGGTGATTGCGGTAATGTGAACGTCAATGAATAAACTGTTAATGGGGGCAAATGAGGCTTGTAAAAATCCAAAGTAACGATTTTTAAAATAAGCGCAAAATGTCTTAAATATGCTTTACTACTTTTGGGCGAAATCTAAAAAAAGGGCAACTAATGTAAAGAGAGCGTGTACACAAATTCTATGCTTGTAGGGAGTTGCAGTCGGTCGTATAGCAATGACCAAACTATTAACGAAAGAGCAAAATACGTCTATATGAATTTATAGAATAATTCACAAAAGGCTAACCCTTGAATCTCGAATAACGTGTATAATTAAGTTATCATAACGAGAAAGAAGGAACATATATGAATCGAAAGGCAGAAACAAGAAAAATAGTTGAGATGATATGCGATGATTACAAAGAAGCTGAAAGTAAAATCGGTAAGCTACTAAGTGACCAAGAAAATATCGGCATAAGAGCAAATATATTTGATATGTTTGATGCTATTATGCCTACAAATGAAAACTTAAGACCAATCATCATTGAGATGATTGGTGAGAAGCTTCCAATAAGCGTTGTTTTACAACAAATATATCTTGCTAAATCAGAAAACACCGACTTGAATGATTTGACCGATATACGACCTCTTGTAGAATTAAGCTTTACTCGCTATCTTATATATTTTGATGCCTGCGCTGTTTCTAATAAGACTTTAGAAATTCTGAAAATTCAAATCTCTGAAATGATTTTATCCCTTCAAAAAGCGGCTGAACAAGAAAGTGACGAAAACACAGAAGTTTCTCTGAATCTTGAAGCTGAAGAAAGAGAGCTCAAATGCCATTTGCACATTTTGGGCGAAAGGAAAATTATCAATCCTAGAATGTTGTGTACACAGATTCTATGCTTGTGGAAATACATAAGCTGTAAAGATGAAATAATGAGAACAGTGTATTGCCTACTATATGAACTAGAAACCATATTCTTGCTTAACTCTGATGAAACGGAAAGTACTGCGGTAGAACGATGGAACTTAATTGCAAAAATCAAGGACATTGAGACACCTGCAAAAAATAAAGCATAAATAATAAATCCCCCTAGAAAAAGGGGGACTTATTATTTACAAGATGTCGAAAGAAATATCATTATTCTTTTTGAGGGATTTTTCGATTATCGGCTGAAGAAACTTTTCATATCTTAATTGTAGGCTTTCGATGTAAAAGGCTTTTCGTATGGAAGAACATACGGAAATATTTTCGTATGATTCGGGAATGCCGTCAATGAAATAGTATATTTCTGGAAGCTTATTCTGTATATCAGGTATCAATTTTTTTGCAACGAGATTGAAACAAGTATCATTTATATTTAAAATGTCTCTTGAAAAAAGTTCTTTGCCGTTTAAGGAATAAGTGGTACGCGATGTATCAATGCTTTGCGTAAGTCTTATTTCATTTTGAAGCAGTTCTTCAAGTTTGTAGTCAGGAAGCTTGTTTGAAAATGCCGCCCCGTTATCAAAGACAGGGGCTAATTTGTAATTTCCGTTCTCAAGAATGACACCCCAATTACCATTGTTTCGGTCGTTGTTGTTTATCAGTATGTCAATGATGAATTGCTGCCAAAACCTCTCTTTGATGCCTGCAATATCTTTTAAAATCGGATTGAGCTCTAAATGCGCTAACATACTTTCTAAAGGAATAAGACGAGAGTCTGATGTTGAGTGAATACTTGTCTCAAGCTTTTCTGCAAGTTCTTCATTATATACGTTTTTTAATGCACGCATTTCTCGCAAAGCACCTTCAGTGCGACAAAATTCTTTGCAAGCAACCACAAGCTTATTGTTTCTGATGCCTAAAATAGTTTTGTGAACAGGAATGCCTAAAATTTCGTAAATGTGACTTCCTATATATTCAGACAAAGGCGATGTTGTATACGAAGCAACTGCGCCGCGCATACCATTTGTGTTTTTCGGGTACTTAACTATCCATGGCTCATTGTTTATGTCAATTCCTTCTTTTGCACCTGCGTTGCCGCCGTACATACCATTTCTGACATTTGGAGCAAAGCCATTAAGGTCATATATTTTAGTCTGTATCATATGTGTATCCTTGCTTTTCTATTAGAGATTTGTTATGCTTATTATATCACAAAATCGTATTAGATGTCAACACTGGCGTGGCAAAGGCATGAATCAAATTATCATTTTGAAAAAATTTTTCGTAAGCTGTTGACAACCATCGCTTTGGGTGATATACTGATAGTAGCATAAGATATTATTATGCTATTAGGGGTTACGAAACCGTCAAAAATCGTTGTAATAGATGTCACAGAGCATTTGAAAAACTGTTTTATTTAGGGGGTTACGAATCCGTCAAAAAATCGTTGTAATAGTTTGTCAAAGGGTTGTTTTAATCAACCCTTTAATATTGGAAAGGCAGGAATCGTCACAAACATCTATTGCAATATCATTTGATTTTTGTTTGCAAATACCGTAAGAAATTGCTCTTGATTTCTTAGCGTTGGAACAAGCTGCGAATATATGGTCAGCACAACAGAAAAGTAAAGTTGCGAGCATATAAGTGTAACTATTGCTGTACAACACCAAATAGTAAAAGCGTTCCTTTGATTTACAAAGAGAACGCTTTTTGTATCTTATTTACCCTCTAAAGACTGAAAATACATTTTGAGTGCTTTTTCAATAGTGTCAGAAACATATTCCTCTGACGCTTTTTTAAAATATTTTGAATAAACACTTTTGTGTATCTTCACACTCTTAGTTTTTGGCTTATCAACTACCTCTTTTGGCTTGCCTGATATAATTTCGTTAATAGCATCGTCAGATATTTTGCCGTCCTTGTCGGTCTGCAAACGAAGTTCCTTTACCTTTTTAGTGGTGAGCTTCTGCTTATCTGCATAGGGTAAGAGCTTATCCTGCGTTTCTGCTGAAAGATATGAAAGCTCAACGCCCGTAAGAAATGAGACCTTGCCGTTGTCTACCATCTCTTTGAGGTTGTCTGAAAGATAATTGATACGAATTATACGGGAAATTGTCTTTCCGCTTAAACCATATTCACTTCCGAGCTTATCACGAGATGTTTTCGGCTGTTCAGCTTTTTCCTCGCCGTTTTGTTCTGGGCGCTCCAAAGCTGCCAACTCTTGAATGATTTCGTTGCGCTTGTTTTCACTGAAGATTTCGTTGTATCTTTTTGAAAGCACGACTGCCTGTTCGCTTATACGGAGATTGTCGAAACCTCTTTGCATAAGGTTTGACTCTATAACGTATGCCTCTGCCTCATCTGGAGAAAGACCAGTTTTAACAAGCGCTGGAACGGTTGAAAGTCCAGCTATTTTTGAAGCGTTCCATCTGTTGTGACCGATTAAAATTTCATATCTGCCATCAGGCAACGGCTGAACGAGAAGGGGAGTCATCACGCCGTGCTGCTTAATGCTCTCAACCATGTCATCAAGACGTTCGCCGTTATATAAAGCAAAAGGGTGGTCGTGATAAGGTACGAGTATATCACAAGGTATCTGCTGTATCGAATTTGCTGAAGGCGAAGCCCCCAGCATCATATTAAGGTCAAATGTTCCTGCCATTTCAATTCTCCTTTATATTCTGATGACCGATGGACACACTGTCCATCGGTCTGACAGAACCAATATAGTAGTTATTCGTTGCTCAGTATTTCCTCGACGAGAGCGGTATAATCTGCTCCCAGCTTGCTTGAAGCGGAAATAGACTTCTTTGCTTCCGACGATTTAGCGGCATCGACAGAACGATGAACAGTTACATCGAACACCTTTTCGCCATACTTCTCAAGAAGCATTTCATATGCGGAACGGCTTATTTTCGTGTTATCAACCATCGTAGGCAGTATGCCAGCAAGCTCAAGAGATGGATTGACGGTTGCCTTGATTTGCTCGAATACGTTTAGGAGATTTTCAAGCCCGTCAACGCTGAACTTCTGAGTCTGAACAGGAATGAGAACCTCATTGGCGGCGGTAAGCGCATTGATTAGGAGAACGCCAAGAGACGGCAAGCAGTCGATAATTATGTAGTCATATTCATCAACCACGCTGTGAAGAATGCGCTTGAGAACAGTTTCTCTCGAAATGGCGTTAATCATGAACAACTCTGCGTTTGCAAGATTGATGTCGGAAGGAATGTAGTCGGCGTTAATAACGTCGTTATGAATGATTGCAGACGAAACTGTTTCTTTAGAGATTATTGACTTGCTGGCAGTTTCAGCAATAAGATTTGAAATGGTAGGAACATCTCCGCCTTCAAAGCCGAGATAGTCTGAAAGATTAGCCTGCGGGTCTAAATCAACCAGAAGAACCTTCTTACCTTTATTCGTCAGCCCCGCAGCGACGTTGAAAGCAGTGGTCGTTTTTCCAACGCCGCCTTTCTGATTGCTTACTGTAATTATCTTTCCCATAGTTTATACCTCCGTTTTTTAGTGTGTGTTGTGTTGTTTGTGTTATTATTATAGCATAAATTCAAAACATATACAAGGGCTTTTATGGAGAAAAAAATCTAACTTTTTTTACGTTTTATGAGTTTTGGCGTTTATCTGCTTTGAAAAAAGGATAGACAATAAATTATGGCTTTTTGAAAAAATATACAAAATCAACGGCAAAATTTTGGCTATAAAAAGGTGCATTTTGTATTGACAAATGAAACAAAATATGGTATACTAAGAACAGTAAAAAGTGCTCGGCTGAGTACTAATTTTCAGCCCAAAGCCCGCTTGCTGAGCCGTTTACCGAGCGGCAACAGTGCAAGAATAGAAACCGTGTCACTTTGGCTGCGCGTTTTGCAAGGATAGAAAAACTTGACGTTAATCTTTTACGAGAATAAAGACGTTTTTACTGCTTTCCACGAGAGCAAAGCGGCGAATAGTCCTTTCTATTTTGATGAATTGCTGGCAAGTGATTGTCAGCAATATATCAGTAAGAGTTTTTGTGGTGCAACTCCGCAGACTGATACCATTGGAAGCTGATTGCTTTCATAATTACTCTAATTATTCCAATCCAATACACATCTTTTTGAAAAGGGAACATTACAGAAACCAGTGATGTTCCCTTTTGTGTTAAGCAAAATAATGACATCAAAAGGCGATGGACAGTGTGCTCATCAAAAGAATAAGTTTAGTATTTACGAGAAAGTGTGAGCCATATGAATGAAAAAGAACAAAAAAGCGCGGCAAAAAAGTTTGCAGACTTTTGGAAAAACAAAGGTTATATCATTTTGGTGTTCTTACCTCAAATGTTCATATGGCATGGGTGAGAACAGTCGCAGAAAGACTGAAAAGCGACTATCGTTATTCAAAAGACATCGTATATAACAACTTTCCGTGGTGCGACCCTACGTCCGAACAAAAAGCTGAAATAGAGAAGACCGCACAGGCTATTCTTGGCGCACGTTCTTTGTACCCAGATTGTTTCCTTAGCTGACCTGTACAATGAGCTCGCAATGCCGCCAGAGCTGTGCAGAGCACATCAGGCAAATGATTTTGCAGTAATGAAAGCATACGGCTTTGATAAAAAGATTAAAGAAAATGAGTGCGTCGCAGAACTTATGAATATGTATCGACGGCTCGCAGAGAAAGAGAGGCAATAAGATGAAACTTACACTTGAAAAAGCCAAAGAGATTATGAAACAAAATAACGGAAATCTCGTAATCAATGACCCAAATATAACGGAACTGCCAGAAGGTCTTGCTGTCGTAGATGGTGATTTACAGCTGCGGCATTCTGGGATTGAAAAAATATCGGTTGACTTGAATGTCAAAGGCAAGGTTGATTTTAGTTGGACAAAGGTAATTAAGATAGAAGGAAACTTGCATTCTGACAAGGAAATAAACTTCGACTTTTCACTGCCCACTATTCTTAAATCTGTTGATGCACCAAGAATAACGCTTGAACGACTTTCAATTGCATCAGGCGATACACTTGAAAAGCTAAAATGTGACACCCTTATAATCAGCGGTTGCACGATAGAAAAGATGCCGCAAGAGTTGACGGCACACAATAATATTTCCATTTTTGAAACAAACATTATGGACGCACCAGCTCTTTTTACAGTAGATGGCAACTTCAATGTTAATGATTGCGCTGTACAAAAAGTGCCTGAAAAATTAGTAGTAAAAGGGAAGTGCAGTTATGTTGCTGCCAAAAGCGCATTTCCAAAGGAACTCGAGGTCGAGAGTATTCGTTTGTTGCATACCACAGCAATGACGAAACCCGAAAAATTCATAGTAAGCCAAAACGCATATTTGACTGGCGCTGCTATTGACCTGCCAGATGATGCGAGTATAGGAGGGAATTTAGACCTTCAGTTTGCTAAGGTGAAAAAGCTTCCCAAAAATCTTTATGTGGGCGAAAATCTTGACATAAGAGATACCGCGTTATCATTCTCAAGCATTCCGAAAAGTGCAGTAGTTGAAGGCACTGTCGTTACTGATTATGGACATATCGAAAATTATAATGAAACATTAAAGAAAAAAAGCCACAAAAAAGAAACTGAGCTTGAACTGTGAAGACGCAGTGCAAGAGTAGTGGCTTTTTCAATTTGACAGCAAACAAAATTTGTGATAAGATGTAATTACAGATTATCGCAGTCATTGCCAATTAGCCAAGTGGTAAGGCAAGAGACTTTGACTCTCTCATTCCGCTGGTTCGAGTCCAGCATTGGCAATTATACAAAGGAAAGGAGACGTTATGAATGGACATATATAAGGAACTGTCAAGGTTTGAAGACTGGGACTACGCAGAAATATTAAAAATATCAGCGAGTGACATATTGCAATGCTCATGGAAGAAACTTTATAACGTGCTCGAAAAGTTTTATAACGAGAAAGAGATAACGCTCGAAGTTTTCAAGAGCTCCATAGATATAGCGCTTTTGGTAAAGCAGTGGGCATATATTTCTGCACAAAAAACCAATGACTCTTATTTCTATTTTGGAACAAAAACATTCGATATGAACGATTTCAAAATCATGATACCGCTTAGTTTACCGAACAGATGTTAAATGCTTTAGATGATACACTAACGGAAAACAATCAAATTTCACATGATGAACGTGATTATTCTTGATGACTGGGGTCAGAAAAAGGCATATGGACAGTGTGTCCATATGCCTTTTTTATAAAGCAGAGCATAATTGAAAGTGCCTCAGAAGCGAAGTACAGGCGCTACAAAGCCCGCTAAAACTCAGAGTATAATTTTCCTTGCTGAAGCGTTAGCAAGCACATAAAGCCCGCTATACTACGTTTGACGCGGGCTACGGTAGCTTGATTGACAAGGCTCGACATATGTGATATAATAGACATAAGGCGTACTGCAAAAACGGTAGGCGGTTCAATTCTATCCTCCAGAGATGGAGGTGAGCAATATGAGTATGATGGAAGTATTCTATTTACTTAACCTGATTATCAACATAATCAAGCTTGTTCTTGA
>OGNF01000046.1_pt1 | contig 117916 bp, 113 predicted proteins | sample 1573321 | NCBI WGS metagenome assembly OGNF01 (sample SAMEA2581911, study PRJEB24529) | metagenome | biome: Human gut stool | place: China | collected 2011 | reverse complement strand
TCTTTATGTTTTCGCCTCTCAGCGACAACTTCTATATGCTATCACATCTGAAGTTCTTTGTCAACAACTTTTTTATCTTTTTTCAAGACCTTTTCGGCTGCTGATGTCTGACCTCTTCGGCGACAACTTCTAAATATTACCACACCGAAGTGCGTATGTCAACAACTTTTTTTCATTTTCTTTGTCATCATATTCCAGTGACAGAAGAAGAAAATCGATGTTAACTTATGCCGGTCACAACCAGCAAGTGAAACTATACTAAATATCTCCCAATATGTCAATAACTATTTTCAAAAAAATGTTTTTATCGTACAGATATGTGAGAGCCTTGCTGTCGTGTACCATTTCCAGCATCTGCGAAGCCACTGAGAATGCTGACAAAAACGTTATGAGAACCATTGCGATCCATATACACAACACAGCCTGTGCAACGCCAAAAACAAGTCCGCCTGCTTTGTCCAGTCCACCGACCACGGGGATACCCGACAGAACATGCGATAACGCAAGAGCTATCAGCACGAGCAGCAGCACCACAAATATGGTTAACAGATAAGACAGTCCGTTCATGACCATATCTGTGAGATAATCCACAACATATGCCACATAGTCTCCGATCGCCTTTCCATTTATCTTGTCTCCGCCGTTACTGCGTATGTAGTTCTTCACGATCTCCGGCAGTTCTGTATGTTCTAGATAATCTTCTTTCTCATAGACAGATACACTTTCACTGATATCTTCCACTCCTATGCTCTGCTCTACCTTCTGCCTCACGGTGTCTCTGAGTGGTGTATGCTGACAGAGGAACTGGTTTACATACGGATTCAGCACATTTGTCAGGATCACCGCTCCTACTATGCCCACTGCACTTACCGCACTTTTGATGAGACCTCTCCTGTATCCGATAAGGGCGCACAGAAGAATAACCGCCACAGACGCAAGCAACATCAGATTCATATGCGCTTCTCCTTTCTCTTACATGCCCTTGAGGGCAATAGTCTGCGTCTCATTTTCAAATATGACCACATACTCCTCCTCGTTTGAGTCCGGCACAACATTTACAAGATTCTTGGTGAATGAATAATTAAATTTCATACTTCCATTAAACCTGATTATACTGCAGTCCATATCTCCCGTGACTATTACCTCCTCTTCAGTTGCATATATTTTGTCAAATGCATTGTCGTAGTCCACTTCAGCCTTCAGCGCACCCTTGTTGTCATATATATATATTTTGTATTTCGCCTTTGAGGCAGAATCCGAGACAGCAATATAACCCACGCAGGAAGAATTATAGAATACGCCCTGCATCTCCCTGGATCTGAGATCTATAACAGCTCTCTCCTCCGGTTTCTCCGTCATAGTGTATGTTCTTATATCTTTATTACCAAAGCATGCAATATTGTCATTATCTGTAAATTTCACGATAGGATACAGTGCATCATCCACTGTATAGCTTCCCATCATACGATCAGCATTCTCATTCTGTCCAACCGAGCTAAAATTGTACATGGCTATCACAGACTGTACCTTTGTGCCCTGTATCTTCATATAACTTGTGACCAGCTTCTGTCCATCGTTCGATATGTCTATATCCATAGGGTATCCACTTTTATCTATCGTGGTCTTGAGCTCATAGATCGTGTTGCTGTCCTTATCGTATCCATTGATATAATTGCAGTCTTCTCCCACAAGTACAAGGGTGTACACTCCCTGCTCTGCAATATCAACATTTGAGATGTCGTAAGCGAGAGTCTGACGGCTGACTTCGCCGTCAACATTAAACACATACACATCTTTACCGTTCATATCCGCAACTATCGCGTAGTTTCCGCACACCTCTGCGTGTGGCATCTTCATCGCATAGCTCACATCCCACTTTGTCACGCCTTTTTCATCTATGTAAGATGCACCGTCCTTGGTCACCTTCAGCACATTTCCCGCAAACACCGTGTAATCTGCTATATTGTCACCTGATGTTTCCGTCGCTGACACCACATCATACTGAGTGTATGTCTTTATAGCATTATATCTCAAAAGTGCAGTGACAAGTCCTAGCACAACCACAATTGCTGCGATAGCGAGGAGCATTTTGCCTTTTTTGCCCATGGTACGTTTTACTTCAATGACATTATCCCTGCCATTTGCAAGGCTTTCCTCGTCCATATCATCTTCTGTCTGATTCTGAACTTCCTGTTTTTCATCGTCTCTGCCCGCAGCAATTTCCTTATCCGCATTTTTTTTCTTTTTTGTTAAAAATTTCATATCCGTATTCCTTCTGTTCTTTATTCACTATAAAAAAACATGGTAATTATAGCATTTTTAATCTGTATAGGGAATAACCAATTTCTGGCCCTCATATATAGGTTCATCTATCTTCAGGCCATTTACCGCCGCTATACTCTCTGCGCCATCCTGCGTTCCGTACATCTTTATCGATATACTCACAAGAGTGTCCCCCGGTTCAACCACATAGATGCTCTCCGTATCCTCCGGCACAGAAGGTATCTCTGATGTTACAGCTTCATCTGAAACACTGTCCGAAGTGTATTCCGAGCCATACGAAGTTCCCTCCACCGAAGCACTTGTATTCTCCGTGCCTTGCGCCGCTGATATATCCTGCGATCCATTTGCTTTCTGTGCCATCTCTGTATCCTGCACCCCTGCCGCATTCTGAGTTGCCTCCGTGTTCTGTGATCCCGGCGTATTTTTTTGTGTATAGGCATCTCCAGATGCAGCTCCTCCCACTGTTTTCTCAGCACCGGCCATGGTGTCTGCACTGTTCATGAACACCTGAACCTCACCGGAATGTTTTGCCTTTGTCAGCCTGTCCGTTATCTGCCCCACTGTATCCGGGGATATGTACCACAATGCGCCAAATGACACCGCACATACCGCAACAAAGCACGCCGCGGTTGTACCCCAGCTCCTCTTCTTCCGGTTCTCCGTCTGTTTCCCCCTCTCTCTGAAGTTTTCAACGACCGTCTTATCCTTTATTACCACACTGTCTGTCGCAGATTCCGCAGTCTCACGCTTTCTGCTGATTATGTAGTTCTGCATTTTCTCATTTCTCACATAATATATATAGTATCCCTTTTCCCTCATAAGGGTCCCGTGATCGTAATAATAAAATGCCTCCTCACACTCCAGTGCATCCATAAGGAACAGGATTTTTCCCTCACCCGGGAAATTATCGCGGTGCAGCCTTTTCATCTGATCGTTTATCTCTGCAGAGAAACCCATTCTGGACAGGAACCATCCCACGATCGACAGGTCATCGAAGTATTTGTTTATCTCCGCATATATCCCGCTCCACTCGCTGTCACCAAATTTTATCATGGATATGTCAAATTCAAGATTCTGTGCATCCACTGCGCCGCTGACAAATATCACCTTTGTGCCATTTTCATCATATACTTTTCCGAGAAGTATGGCTCCACGGCAGTTCATATTGCCCGGCGATGCAATTCTCCTCAGATATGTCATGACATAGTCTTCTACATATATCTTGTAATTTCCCGGGGCATTTCCCACCTGTCGTATATTCTTGGGCAGCTCATATTTCACCCTGTCGCTTGACCTCATCATCTCATTTGCTTCATCATATACTATCTCTATCATTCACCCGACCTCCTATACTCTTAAGCATCAGCCCTTACAGCTCCGCCAACGATGCATGAATAATACCATGTTGACAAGACGCTTTTTTAGGAAATCATGTCATTTGATGTGTGTAACTGCGCCCTATATTCCAGCCTATTACGACCTATATCTACAGGATCACGTAAATGAGCGCTTTATGAATCTATTGTGTAAACTTTGATAATCTTGGAAATACTCTATACTATAAAACACAGGCAGGGTATTGATATGATAAAAAAGAAGCAGCGACAAACAGAATATTTTAATCCAAATGACATTCTTGCCTGCCGTGCGCTTTCAACCAGAATATCGGATTTTCTGGCAGACAGCGGGCAGCCTTCTGACAGCACCGTGGTTTTATGCATAGGAACCGACCGCGCTACCGGTGATGCTCTCGGCCCTCTGACAGGCAGCTTTCTGACAGAGCACAACTGTCCTTTCAAAGTGTACGGAACGTTAAAAGCTCCGGTCCACGCCCTCAATCTGCGCGATACCATACACCATATATACGACCTTTTTGTCTCCCCCGCCATCATCGCCGTCGACGCATCCCTTGGACGTCCTTCAGATGTAGGTATGATCACGCTCTCTAACGCCCCCCTGTACCCCGGAATCGGTGTAAATAAAAAACTCCCGGCGATAGGAGATATCTCCATCACCGGGATTGTAAATCTGTCTGGAAAGCCAGGTATGAGTCTTCTTCAGAGCACCAGGCTGTATACCGTCAGCAATATGGCACGCTTCATCTCTGACGCCATACTGTCATCATCGACACACTGACTAGCTCTCTCCCTTATAAACCTCTATGGCGCCTGACACTGTGCTTGCCGTGCCCTCCTCCATGATCGATATAAGATCAGAGAGTTTCTCTTCTGTGAGCAGATCTTTGCCAAGGAATGTGACATAGCTGTCAGTCAGATGGCTCTGCATATCAGCAAGCTGTGACTCCATGGCATTGATCTTTTCCTCGAGCTGCTTCAGATCCGCCTTAAGTGCATCGATCTTCGGCTGCCGTCTTCCTGTTATCTCATCAGTTATAACCTGTTTTGTATCATTTTCAAATACTTTTATCGCCTCAAGCTTGCGATTGCTTATATCCTCGCGCTCCGCCTCAAGCTCGCTGAGCTTTTCATCATATTTGCCAAGATTATATACACTCTCATCCTTGTCTCTTGTTATCGAGTTTCTGATGATCCTTATCTGCTTGTTGTTGGCGCGGACCTTGTTTCTTATCCGCCTGCCCTCATTGACGATCTCAAGATTCTTTACCTTGGCAAGATTGAACACTATGAAATATATGATAAATTCTGCTATGACGATCGCCTGACTGATCACCACATACGTCAAAGTGTGAACTCCGGTCTGGTATATGGTGTATGAAAGCGCCACGCATACAATCGCCGGTATACATCCGCAGAACAGGAGTATAAGCAGTATAAGCTTAAACACGTCGCCTGCTCCGCACGGAGCGAACATACAGTAGAAGAAGCCCGTATTGCAGAAGCCCGATACATTGTTCTGCTTAAACAGCTCCTTTGCCTTGAGTCTGAGCTGTCTGTTGCTCTCGTTGAGGGAGGCCGTCTCGCTCTCTATTCGGTTGCCCATACGCTCCGTCTTCTTCTTATCCTTTTTCGACTGAAGCTGCCTTATCTTGGCTCCGTTCGCCGAAAGCTGCTGGTCATATCCATCCTCTATCTCATTTTTTCTGTTTTTCAAGGTTGAACTGATCTCATCAGAAAGGCCCTTTTCCTCCTGTGAGATGCTCCTGCTGGTCTTTCTCTGTGCCGTTCTCGCCTGTTCAAGGTTGTCCTGCACATCATCGATAGCCACCACCAGCTCCCTTGCCTTTATAAGATATTCCTGATTCTCCTGGAAAACATTCTCCGATCCCATACAGTCCTCCTTATGTCTCTTATAATAGTGCATATCAAGTTTATAATATCAAATCGCCTACTAATTAACAACATAATTTTGCAAATTCTGACACATCTGACACATTTCGGATTATATTCTGAAAATACTTTCTTATCATGCACCCGGTCACTATTATTTCACAGTAATTTAATTGAACTCATACTGATTATATTTTATAATTATTACATATGGGCGATAAGCAATATTTATGGTATTTATCATTTACAGAATGGGGCTGTAAAATTACAAATTATATATGACAAGGAGAAGCGACATGAACATTTTATTTTTTCTTACACCTAAGAGCGATGTAGCATATATTGAGGACAGTTTTTCACTCAGACAGATACTTGAGAAGATGGAGATACACAGATATTCTGCAATACCGATACTATCCAACACCGGTGAATATGTCGGCACCATAACGGAGGGCGACATTCTCTGGTACTGCAAGCGCAATTCGATGAACGCGCTCAAAACCGCAGAGAGCATCTTCCTTAATGATATTCCAAAGAAATTCGAGTACGCCTCCGTATCCATCAGTTCCAACATGGAGGATCTCATAGCCAGAGCCATGGTGCAGAATTTTGTTCCGGTGGTTGACGATCAGAACAAGTTCATCGGCATAGTTACACGAAAGGATATCATCGGTTACTGCTATAAGAAACTTAAGACCAGCGAATCATAAAAAACACCCGGATATGTAAGCATTTTGCCTGCACATCCGGGTATTTTAATGTAATTCAATATATCTTAATCCCTAATTTAATATCTAATTGAGATCTCCTGTTCTGTTGACGGCGCTCACGAGTGCATGTACAGATGCGTCTATGATATCGTCCTTTATTCCTGCGCCCCATGTAACCTTACCATCGGCAACCTCGACTCCGACATAGGCAACGGCCTGTGAGTTGGATCCTGTCTGAAGTGAATGCTCCTCGTAACATACAACCTTGAACTGTATGTCAAAGTGCTTCTTTATAGCGTTGCTCACGGCATCCAGACGTCCATTTCCCTTGCCATGGTAAACCTTCTTCACTCCATTCTTCAGTATGGTTATCTCTGTGGATATTCCATCTCCCTGTACGAAGTGATTCTCAAGCATCTTGACAGGTCCATCTATATTGACATATGTATTCTGGAATATATCCAATACTTCCTTTGGACTGAGCTCCTTGTGCTCCTTATCTGACACATCCTTTACTGTGTAGCCCAGATCCTCTCTGAACTTTGCAGGAAGGTCAAAGCCGTACTTCGTCTGGAGGATGAATCCAATTCCACCCTTTCCTGACTGGCTGTTTATTCTGATAACATCGCCATCATACTTTCTTCCGATATCCTCAGGGTTAAGAGGCAGATATGGACAGGTCCACATTCCGTCTCCTTGCTCTTTTCTGAACTTCATTCCCTTGGCAATGGCATCCTGATGCGAGCCTGAGAATGCGGCAAATACAAGCTTTCCTGTATATGGTGAACGCTCGTAAACCTTCATTCCTGTAACTCTCTCATACATCTCTGTGAGTGATGGTATATCGCTGAGATCTATCTCAGGGTCAACTCCATGGGTGAACATGTTCATGCAGAGTGTGATCACGTCCACATTTCCTGTTCTCTCACCATTTCCAAATAATGTTCCCTCTATTCTGTCTGCGCCGGCAAGGATACCAAGCTCTGCATCTGCCACTCCACAGCCTCTGTCATTGTGAGGATGAAGTGAAAGGATAATATTCTCCCTATCGTGGAGGTTCTTGCTCATATACTCTATCTGACTTGCGTAAACATGTGGAAGTGACATCTCGACTGTTGCAGGGAGGTTGATTATAACCTTTCTGTCCGGTGTCGGCTTCCATACATCGATAACTGCGTTGCAGACCTCAAGTGCATAGTCAACCTCTGTTCCGGTGAAGCTCTCCGGTGAATACTCAAAACGATATGGAACGCCGTACTCATCAGCCATCTTGTTGAGCAGCTCTGCTCCATCCACTGCTATCTTAAGTATCTCTTCCTTTGACTTTCTGAACACCTGCTGTCTCTGGGCAAATGATGTTGAATTGTACAGATGTACGATCACGTTCTTTGCACCCTCTATAGCCTTAAATGTCTTCTCTATGATATGTGGTCTTGCCTGTGTAAGTACCTGTATCGTGACATCATCAGGTATGAGATCCTGCTCTATAAGTGTTCGGCAGAACTCGTACTCAGTCTCGGACGCTGCAGGAAATCCGATCTCTATCTCCTTGAAACCGATCCTGACAAGCTCCTTGAAAAATTCCAGCTTCTCATCAAGGCTCATAGGTACGATCAGGGCCTGATTACCGTCTCTCAGATCCACGCTGCACCAGATAGGTGCTTTGTCAATATACTCCTTGTTTACCCAGTCTGTGCACTGTACCGGTGGCATGTAATAGCCACGCTTGTAATTCTGATAATTCTTCATTGATATAACCTCCTACTTAAGCAAAAAAAAACTCACATCTCCTAATCACTATAGAGACGTAAGTTACGCGGTACCACTCTATTTCATACAATAATGTATGCTCTCGTCGCAGATACAGATGAACGATATACTTACCGCCGTCTTATACCCTCCTGCTGTAACGGTCAGGCTCCGTCCCTTCCTACTTCACACGATCATCTGACGTGCCATTCAGCGGGCTGCTCCAAGGCGAGTTCAAATCCTATCGATCACCACCTCACACCAACCGGCGGTTCTCTGAACATCTCCAGAATTCTACTGCTCCTCTTCATCGCATTATCTAGGCTGACTCTAACACATACAAGTGTCAGATGTCAACCCCTTTTCGCTATAATCCTATATATATATTAACAGTTCTACCAGACAATAAATCTCTTGTTCTTGAGAGATCTTCCGCCTGCTGTAAGCATCAGTATACCCACTACAAGACCAGTAACTATCGTTATAACCCCAAGTGCTATGTTGAGTGCTCCAACCTGCTTCATAGTCTTATATGCTTTCTCCATACTCATATGCTCCTTTCTATAAGCCTTTATCAATTCTCAGATATAGTAAGTATATCATGTGATATTGCTTCTTACAACTTAAAACTTGAATTAGTTTATTTTACTTTGCACCCCGCCCGTGATAAAATAACTGTGTTTCGGATCATTATATTTGTATACAAAAAGGAGTATCAATATGCCAGCAATAACAAATGACTGGGCTGAATATCTTAAGCCTGAATATAAGAAACCTTACTATAAAAAGCTGTTTGATTTTGTGGGGCAGGCATACGCAACGGAAACTGTCTACCCACCAGCCGATGATATATTCAACGCATTTCACACAACGCCGTTATCCCATGTAAAATGTGTGATAATCGGTCAGGATCCATATCATGAGCCGGGGCAGGCACACGGTCTGAGTTTCAGTGTGAAACCAGGTGTCACCATACCACCATCGCTCGTCAACATATATCAGGAGCTTCACGATGATCTGGGATGTAAGATCCCCAATAACGGATATCTTGAGAAGTGGGCCGACCAGGGAGTCCTCATGCTCAATGCCGTGCTGACCGTTCAGGCTCACAGAGCCGGTTCCCATCAGGGAAAGGGCTGGGAACATTTTACCGATGCAGCGATCAGGATCCTGAACGAGCAGGACAGACCTATCGTGTTCATCCTGTGGGGTGCATACGCCCAGAAGAAGGCCGCATTTCTGAACAACCCACACCACCTGATCCTGAAGTCCGCACACCCAAGTCCACTGTCTGTATACAGGGGCTTCTGGGGAAGCAAGCCGTTCAGCAAGACCAACGATTTCCTGGTCGCAAACGGAGTCGAGCCTATCGACTGGCAGATCGAGGACATTTGATTTTGGAGGACTATACACATGGAGATTTATATTGTAAGACACGGTGAGACCGTATGGAATAAAAAGAAGCTGCTTCAGGGCCGGACTGACATTGAGCTCAGCGACAAAGGACGAGAGCTCGCCAGGATCACAGGAGAAAATCTGAGAGACACACACTTTGATATGGTGTTTTCCAGCCCGCTTAAGAGGGCTTACGAGACAGCCAGCCTCATTGTCGGCGGCAGGGACATTCCAATTGTGAAGAATGACCTCATAAAGGAAATGTGCTTTGGCGACTGGGAAGGGCAGAATATGTCAGAACTTCTGGCAGACGGCGGTCAGGATTTCCAGTATTTCTTCAAGCATCCTGAGCTCTATCATCCGGTTGGAAACGGCGAATCATTTGAGGAGCTCTGCCAGCGGGCGGCCAGATTCATGACTGAGTATGTAGAGCCACTCTCCTCAAAATATTCAAGGATCATGATCGTTGCCCACGGTGCGATAAACAAGGCGATGATGATGCATGTGAAAAAGCATCCGCTCGAGGAGTTCTGGTCAGGCGGACTGCAGCAGAACTGCAACGTGATAATGCTTGACTACTCGGACAACGTATATACGATCATCGATGAGACAAAAATTTTCTATTAGATTATAAATAGATCATAAAAACAAAGAGCGCTGTCCCAGCTTCATCCATGATACAACCTATCATGAATGTTTCAGGTTCAGCGCTCTCTGCACTTCCAGTATCTGCTCTTCTATCTTATCTGCGAGCATATATATCTGTTCATTATATCTTCCATCTATTCTCCGCATAGCCTCGGGAAGGGGATTGAGAATGTCCGTATACGACTGCTTTATCTTCTTCTGTATCCACCTCACATCAGGCATGTAAACTATCGTCCTGAGATTGTGGAGCCTGTCCGCAAGCTTCACGATCACCGTCTGGTATGAGCCTTGGGAAAACAGCCTTCTGGCATATACGGAAAACGGCTCCCCCTGTATCCTGGTCAGAAGTCTCACCTGCTCGCGTATGTCCGCACCAAATGCATTCTCTATATCGTCAAGTGTACATTCTGTATCTTCAACCGTGTCGTGAAGAAGTGCAGTTATAAGGATATCCTCGTCGGTTATCCCGCACTCTTCTCTCAGGATATTGTATACGCCAAGTATATGTTCATCATAATAAGGCATCATACCGCCATTCCCACGGCGCATCTGCCCTTCATGAAATGCTTTTGCCATATCCATAGCCTGCTGTATGCGTTCTGAAACCTGTACATCCGGTCCAACCATATCATCAACGCCTTTTTCCAGTGTCATGTCAGCCATCTTCTTATCCCTTTCAGTACATCCCAAACTACACAAAGTATAACATAGCAGCCTTGAATAATCTATCCATTTTTTATATACTTAACAAATGTGCTTCTATTAAATTTTACATTTACAATGAAATATTTTTTACTTTGCACATCACACTTTACAAAAGGAGTATATACATGGACATAATCAAGAAAATTGCTCAGGAGATAGGCTGTCGTGACAGCCAGGTTGAAGCAGCGGTGAAACTCATCGATGAGGGCAACACCATTCCATTCATCGCCAGATATAGAAAGGAAGCCACCGGCTCCCTCAACGACGAACAGCTTCGTCTTCTTCACGAAAGACTTGTATACCTTAGAAATCTCGAGGACAAAAAGGCTCAGGTCATCGCAAGTATAGAGGAGCAGGGAAAACTTACAGACCAGCTCAGGGCGGACATTGAGAAGGCCGAGACCATGGTTCTGGTTGACGATCTCTACAGACCATACAGACCTAAGAGAAAGACAAGAGCAACCATCGCCAAGGACAAAGGGCTGGAGGGACTCGCAAACATCATCATGCTGCAAATGACCAGAACTCCGATAGTCAAGGAAGCTGAAGCTTATGTGTCTGAGGAGAATGGCGTTGCAGACACCAGCGAAGCCATTGCGGGCGCAATGGACATAATCGCTGAAAATATATCTGACACTGCCGATTACAGAACTCACATAAGAGATCTCACCACCAGACACGGTGTGCTGAGAACAACGGCAAAGGACCCGGAGGCCGAATCCGTATACGAGATGTACTACGACTTCTCCACCCCTGTATCCAAAATGACCGGATACAGAACACTCGCCGTTAACCGCGGTGAAAAGGAAAAGTTCATCACGGTAAAGATCGAGGCACCCGTCAACGACATAATATCATATCTGAAAAAACAGATCATCGTCAGAGACAATTCCGAAACCGAACAGATACTTTCAGACGTGATCGCAGACAGCTATGACAGGCTCATAGCTCCTGCCATTGAGAGAGAGATCAGAAACGCCCTCACAGAGACCGCTGAGGACGGTGCCATCAAGGTATTTGCATCGAATTTGCAGCAGCTTCTCATGCAGCCTCCTATCGCAGGACAGACAGTGCTCGGCTGGGATCCGGCGTTCAGAACCGGCTGTAAGCTCGCCGTTGTGGACCCGACCGGAAAGGTTCTCGACACCGTTGTCATATTCCCAACAGCACCTCAGAAGAAGGTAGCAGAGGCTAAAAAGACTGTGAAGGCTCTTATAAAGAAGTACGGCATAACTCTCATATCCGTAGGAAACGGTACTGCATCCAGAGAGTCAGAGATGGTGATCGCAGAGCTCATCAGCGAACTTGACACACCTGTACAGTACGTGATAACCAACGAGGCCGGAGCTTCTGTATACTCAGCCAGCAAGCTCGCCACCGAGGAATTTCCTCATTTTGATGTTGGCCAGAGAAGTGCTGCTTCCATCGCCAGAAGAGTACAGGATCCTCTGGCAGAGCTGGTCAAGATCGATCCAAAGGCCATCGGAGTCGGTCAGTATCAGCACGATATGAACCAGAAGAAGCTGACAGAAGCCCTGGACGCAGTTGTAGAGGATTCTGTAAATAAAGTCGGTGTCGACCTCAACACCGCTTCTGCCCCACTCATGGAGCACATTTCCGGAATTAACAAGACTCTTGCCAAGAATATCGTGGATTACAGAGAGGCAAATGGACGCTTCAACACCAGAAAGGAACTCCTCAAGGTTGCCAAGCTCGGACCTAAGGCATTTGAACAGTGCGCAGGTTTCATGAGGATTAACGGCGGCTCAAATCCTCTGGACGCCACATCTGTCCATCCAGAGAGTTATGATATAGCCACTGCCCTGCTGAGCCACATCGGCTACACAACCGATGACATTGCATCCGGCAGGCTCAAGGATCTTTCAAAAGCCGCCGGCAACATCAAAAAGCTAGCTGAGGAGCTGGGAACAGGAACGATAACTCTCAACGACATCATAAAGGAGCTTGAAAAGCCTGCCCGTGATCCCCGTGACGAGATGCCAAAGCCGATCCTCAGAGGAGATGTCCTTGAGATGAAGGATCTGACAGAGGGAATGATACTCAAGGGAACCGTCAGAAACGTGATCGACTTCGGCGCATTTGTGGATATAGGTGTTCATCAGGACGGACTTGTCCACATCTCAGAGATGTCCGACAAATTCATAAAGCACCCTCTTGACGTGGTGAGCGTCGGCGACATAGTCCAGGTAAAGGTCATCGGCATAGACCTCGCCAAGAAACGTATACAGCTCTCCATGAAGGGTATCTAACACACAACAAAATACAGTAACATATTTAAGCCTCCGGCATAGTTTATACAGAGAAAACTTATGTGTGGAGGCTTTTATAGTGGAACAAAACAGAAACTGCAGCCGTAACGGCCAGAATCGATGCTACTATAACCAAGGAACCTCTGTTAAATATACCGCCTCATCCGGCTCCAAGCCACGTTCCTGTGAATCCGGCACTGCCCCATCCGCAAGATCAGGCAGGCCCCTTGGAATGGCTTATATCCCTGAACAGCCCTTTGAAAATCTGTACGATGCAAAGTGCGGACTTGTGGAGGGAACCATGTTCAAGGATCTCAATCTGATATTCTGCGGGGTAAGGGGGAAATAGGCATGAATAAAATGAACAAAAAACAGCTTCTGCGCTTTATCACAGAGGTCTCTTTTGCACTTGACGATATTGCGCTCTATCTCGACCTTCATCCCGACTGCACCAAGGCGCTTTCGAGCTATGACAACTATCAGAGCATGCGCACCCAGGCTATAAATGATTACGTGAACATGTATGGGCCGCTGAACAAATATCAGGTCACTGACAACAACTATTTCAACTGGGTCAATGACCCTTGGCCATGGGAAGGAGAGTGTAACTGCTAATGTGGGTTTATGAGAAAAGATTACAATTTCCTATAAATATAAAGGAAACCAACGCAAAGCTGGCTCAGGACATAATCAGTCAATACGGCGGCCCAGACGGCGAAATGAGCGCCTCCATGAGATACCTGTCGCAGAGATATTCCATGCCTGACAAGAAGGTCAAGGCGGCTCTGACCGACATCGGAACCGAGGAACTTGCCCATCTCGAGATGGTTGCGACCATCATTTACCAGCTCACAAGGGATCTGAGCATCGAGGAGATCAAGGCATCTGGATTTGACAAATATTATATCGACCACACTATCGGCATCTGGCCCCAGGCGGCAGGAGGAATTCCATTTAACGCCTGCGAATTCCAGTGCAAGGGCGACGCGATAACAGATCTTTTTGAGGATATGGCCGCTGAGCAGAAAGCCAGGTCGACCTACGACAACATCCTCAGACTGTGCAAGGATCACCCGGACGTATATGAGCCTATCAAATTCCTGCGCGAGAGGGAGATCGTGCACTTCCAGAGATTTGGCGAATGCCTTGAGGCTGTAAAAGATACCATCGATCACAAGAATTTCTATGCATTCAACCCTTCATTTGACACCAAGGCACCTTGTTTAAAGAATAATTGAAAATTAGAAATATCGGTGGTAAAATGATGTCACTTTTAACAAGAGAAGAGGCGGTGTTATGTCAGAAAAACAGACCAACCATTCACAGAGATTCGGAATCATACTGGTTCTGTCATGCGGAATCATGTGGGGCATAAGCGGAGTCCTTGGACAATACGTGTTCCAGTCGTCAGATGTAAATGCCACACAGCTTTCCATAATCAGACAGTTTATATCCGGTGTCGTACTGCTTGTCATCGCCGCCGTAAAGAGAGATAAAAAGGCTTTGACCATATGGTCAAAGCCTAAAAGTGTCATATCTATTCTGTTCTTTGCACTCTCAGGTGTCATGGGCGTGCAGTTCACATACTTCGCTTCCATCGAACATTCCAACGCCGCAACCGGCACAGTGATCCAGTTCACATACATAATCATGCTGCTGTTGTACACAACAATATTCATGCACAAGAGACCTCATATATATGAAGCCGCCTCAGTCGTATGTGCATTTGCAGGTATCTTTCTGATTGCCACACACGGCAGCCTGAATTCCCTTGCCATATCCAGGCCGGCGCTCATATGGGGACTCACCTCAGCGGTATGTTTCACTATATACTGCCTTTATCCTCAGAAGCTCTACAATGAATATGGTCTGGTAAATATCATAGGCTGGTCATCACTCATAGCCTCCATTTTCCTTGCGCTGGTCACGAAAACATTCTCACTGCCTCACATGGATGGAAGGATAATTGCAGCCTCACTTGCGGTAGCCATTGTGGGCTCCCTCATCCCATTTACAATATATGGTCTCGGCATCAGCATCCTCGGAAGCGTGAAGGCGAGTCTATTTGTCACAGTCGAGCCCGTGTCAAGTGCCCTGCTGACGTGGATCTTTCTGGGAACCCAGTTCACCCGCATGGATCTGATCGGTTTTCTCCTGATTCTTGGATCCATACAGGTTGTTGCCATAATGACATTTCACAATGAAAAACACATAGTAAAAGCTGAACAGACCCATCTGTCATGATGAAAGTCCATCCAGTTCATCTATCGCACATCTCATAACCCGGATCTCCTGAAGCTTTTCATCAAGAAGCTTCTCCCGGTGTGTGAGTTTTTCGTATATATCTCTTCTTCGTCCGTCAAGGCTTTGCAGCCCGGTTCTGCGGCTGTGTATCTCATCCCGCTGTGCACAGAGCTTATCAAGTTCCGCCCTGCTTTCCTCAAGCTCCGCTGTCAATCTCTTTCTTCCACTCTTCTTCCTGAGTCCCCAGTATTTTGACAATGCATATCCAATATAGTATGCAAGTCCCGCAGCTCCGACAGCGAAGAGCATCGCATACACAAGTCGTCCGTCAGGGAGAATATTATCCCCCCGTGCGACCAATGCATACATTATAACTATCGACAATATTCCAAGTACCATGAGCGGTACAAGTGCTGTTCTTACTCCAGTCCTTATCCAGCTTCGTCTGTACTCCTTAGGAAGCTCCTCCAGATGACGTCTGAGCGTCGTGATCTCAAGTTCGCTTTTCCGCTCCTGTGCCCATACCGAGTTAAGCTCACCCAGAACATCAGAGCTGACCTCGTAGTCATTTTGCAGGCTCATATATTCCCTGACCGCAGCGTCCGCCTCGTATGTCTGACATTTCATCCTGAGTATCTGTCTGACCTGTCTCAGTGTATCGTGATAAAGCTCCCTGCCCATTTTTCTGCCCGATCTTGCATACAGCCCCGACACCTCTATCATCATGTCGACCGCAAGTTTTATTCCGTCTCTGCTTTCAAGATCGGCTACATTCAGTTTATCGAGCAATCTGCCAAATTCTGTATTTTTGTTGGCTCTGGCGTATTCACTGTAGTCGGATCGTTCAAATCTCTCACCTTCCACCGCCAGGATTCTGTAATCCTTCAGCATGGATGATATATCAAAGTTCTTCTCACAACCTGCCATACGGTTCAGGCATATGGAATATATATTGTCACGTCCCTCGAGCTCCAGGATACCCAGAATGGCCTCCGTCAGAGCACCGTCCCTTGTATCGTTATCCACCGGATAATCAATTCTTTTATATTCTCTGACCGCAGCAGGCACAAACTTAGTCGAAACCACTCCGTCAGACATTTCCCCATATATATATCCATGTGCGCCTGTTGACTCTCTCGACACAGCCTCCGGACTTCCAGAATAATAAGCCTTGCCCGGAATCTTCATCTGATACTTCTGGCGGCCGCCAAACGCAATGTAATTAAATCCACTGGCACGCAGCCTGTTCCAGTCAACCGGCATCCGTCTCCGGTCACCCCCACATGCGATCAGCACATTACATACCGCTTCATCCTGCGGTTCTGCATCATCCACCACCCTGGCATCCATCTTCCTGTCAAAATAACTCACGCCGTATATATCAACATCCTTGTCCGGAAAATGAATATGATCCAGTGCCATGGTCGCCTGCTCATCCCTGACCGCTGTGTACCCCATGTCTCCAGTCTGCTTGTCTCCAATCTGTCTTATTCCAGGGCTTCCGATCACACACACACGGGATTTGAAACCATAGTCAAGAAGCGGCGCATCACTTCCCAGATTATCCTGAAATCCAGCAGCATATATGACCACTGTATGCTTTAAGCTTCCAAATATCTCATCAAGCCATGCAAGCTCTTCCTCAGATGGCTGATGGTCAAACAGATTGCCTGCAACCAGAAGAAAATCCACGTCAAGCTCCCCGGCACGTGCCACCACAGCCTCAAATGTCATGTATATTTCGTTTTTCCTCTCGCCGCTCCATACACACTCCCTGTCAGGCAGCGCGCCGAGCAGCACATCGGATATATGTATAAACGTTATCTTTTTCATCAATCTGTATATTCCAATCCCAAGCATGAAAATGCATTATAATCCGTATTTGTTATGTGTGAGCATGACGCACGCCCCACATTTACATACTCTTTTATAATTATATTAGTATATGTCGATACACGCAAGTGCAACGACATAATGTATGTCGTGCACAGGTGCGACAGCCTTCACGCATCAATGCGCTTCATTATTTCATGTCATCTGACCCTAAAACGTTCATTTCAACAGCCAGAGCATTATTTTGCCAAGTTTAATTTGTTTTTAACTTGTTTTTCTCAATTGACTTTTAGATATGGCTTGCTTATAATATGTTAATGTAGTTTTTTGAAGTATTAATGGAGGATATAATTATGGCAGTCAAGTATGTGTTTGTCACTGGTGGTGTTGTATCTGGACTCGGTAAGGGTATTACTGCTGCTTCTCTTGGACGTCTTCTCAAGATGAGAGGATATAAAGTCACAAGCCAGAAGTTCGACCCTTATATCAATATTGATCCGGGAACAATGAACCCTATCCAGCACGGCGAAGTTTTTGTCACTGACGACGGCGCCGAAACAGATCTGGATCTCGGTCACTATGAGCGTTTTATAGACGAAAGTCTCAACAAGAATTCTAATGTAACAACCGGAAAGGTATACTGGAGCATCCTTCAGAAGGAGCGCCATGGTGATTTCGGAGGACACACAGTACAGGTAGTGCCACATATCACCAATGAGATAAAAGACAGATTCTACAGAAATCCCGATGCAAAGGATACTGAGGTAGCGATAATCGAGATCGGCGGAACCGTTGGAGATATCGAAAGCCAGCCATTCCTTGAGGCTATCAGACAGTTCCAGCATGAGGTCGGTCCTAAGAACTGCATCATGATCCATGTAACTCTTATCCCTTATCTGAAGGCTTCAGGTGAGATCAAGACCAAGCCTACCCAGGCGAGCGTTAAGAATCTTCAGGGAATGGGTATTCAGCCCGATATCCTCGTATGTCGTTCCGATCTTCCTCTTGATCAGGGCATCAAGGATAAGATCGCACTGTTCTGTAACGTGCCGAGCAGAAACGTTATACAGAATCTTGACGTGGATGTTCTGTATGAGGTTCCACTTGCCATGGAGAAGGAGCACCTTGCCGATGTAGTATGTGAGTGCCTGGATATGGAATGTCCTCCACCTGCAGAACACGCATGGCTCGAGTGGACAAGCATGATAGATGCATGGAAGCATCCTGAGAAGAATGTAAGAGTTGCTCTGGTTGGAAAGTACGTATCACTTCACGATGCCTATATCTCAGTAGTTGAGGCATTGAAGCATGCCGGCGTTGCCAACAAGGCAGAGGTTGAGATCAAGTGGGTCGACTCCGAGCTTGTAACAGAGGAGAATGTCGCTGAGATCCTCGGCGATATAGACGGAATCCTTGTTCCGGGCGGCTTTGGCGACAGAGGTATAGAGGGAATGATCACTTCTATCAATTACGCCAGAACACACAAGGTTCCTTACCTTGGACTGTGTCTCGGAATGCAGCTCACAATAGTTGAATTTGCAAGAAATGTACTTGGATATTCAGACGCCCACAGCTCTGAGTTCAATCCAAACTCATTCCACCAGGTAATCCACATCATGCCAAACCAGCACGATGTAACCGATCTTGGCGGCACCCTCAGACTTGGTTCATATCCTTGTGTGCTTGCAAAGGATTCAAAGTCATACCAGTTATACGGTACAGAATATATCCACGAGCGTCACAGACACAGATACGAGGTCAACAATGACTATCGTCAGGCTCTGACTGACAACGGAATGGAGCTTGTCGGACTGTCACCTGACGGACATATCGTCGAGATGATTGAGATTCCTGAGCATCCTTGGTTCATCGGAACACAGGCACATCCGGAATTCAAATCAAGACCAAACAAGCCACATCCTCTTTTCAAAGGATTTGTAGCAGCTGCACTTGAGCATATGGATAAATAATATATAGAGACAGGGAGTATATCAACTGCTGATATACTCCCTGTTTTTCTGTTTATTATGTTTTATAGCAGGTCTGTAAATGACCTTCCGTATCACTCCACCACGTCAAGAAGTTCCGCAAATGTATGGATCTCCGCATCCTTATCCTTCACACTGCCAAACCCGTATGCCGCGTGAATGAACTTTATCCCGGCAAATCTGGCACTGTCGCAGTCGCCCTGGATGTCGCCGACATATGCAGCATCCTCTATTCCATTCTTCTCCATGAGTATCTTTATACTCTCGCCCTTTGATACCTTTGTATCTCCCCAGCAGAGTATATCCTTAAAATACTTTCCAAACCCGTAATAATCAAGAAATGCCTCTATATATCCACTCTGGCAGTTGCTGACTATAAACAGCCTGTGTGATCCCGAAAGCTTCGCAATGGTATCCTCTACACCATCGTACAGAACGCCGCCATGTTCACGGAGATACTCGTTCTCATAGTCTCCGCAGGCATCTATAAGCTGAGTCATTCTGTCCTCCGAATACGCTCCGAACAGCTTGTCGGCAATGGCATCCATAGGCATACCCATAACAGATTTGATATCGGCCTCTGTCACCTTCATGTCCACATCAGCCTGTCTTTCGAGGACTTCACTCCAGGACGCAGCTACATTTGCCGCGCTGTCCCACAGAGTTCCATCCATGTCAAATATAAGTGATTCTACCTTCATATTCTACCTCTCGTATATTCTATTCAAGTATATGGTCAACACCCTGTTTGATGATGGTCACAACGTGCTCATCGGCCAGGGAATATATTATATTCTTGCCCTCTCTTCTGCTTTTTATCAATTTGGCCTGCTTCAGCACCCTGAGCTGGTGTGAAATAGCCGATGCATTCATCTCCAGACGCTCTGCGATGTCTCCGACACTCAGTTCCTTCTTAAGCAGGGCGAACATGATGGATATACGTGTCGCATCGCCAAACACCTTGAACAGGTCTGCCAGATCTGCGAGATCCGACTGTTCCAGTTCATAACTGTCAAAAAAAATATTTTTATCTTCTGCCATATCTATGGTCCTTTCTGCTCCCAAACAAGCAACTCACGTGTTCCATTTGAACAAGTATTCATATGTAAATTTACTACACTTACTTTTTTGTGTCAAGTCACCTGAATCTCATGAATATTTCAAATGATAACTGCACACAATTACATCATACTGAAACGCCGCATTTGGCGCGATCATATTGGAGGTCAAAAATGAAAACATTAAATTGCATATGTCTCACACTGACCATAATCGGTGCTATCGTATGGGGCATTATAGGACTGTTCAGCTACAACATAGTGGATGGCATCTTCGGTGCCGGAACTGCATTTTCCAGAATAATCTATACTCTGGTGGGTGTTGCCGGACTGTATACCATCTCCTTCTACTGGTTCCTCGACAGGGATTAACAGCATTAATATGCAAATGCCCGCACCTATAATAGTGCAGGCATTGTATTACATATCATAAAACAAATTCTGTTATTATCATAAATCCTATGCATACGCACAGTGCCAGTACAAGCGGCACAGATATGATCCTCGGTCTCTTGGCCTCAGTGTTCCTGTTTCTCCTGAACATCGCCAACATATCCATATGCCTTCCATTCAGGTACGCCAACAGCACTATCATCGCCGCAGCCGCACACAATCCCATAAATGCAAATGGAATATATATCAATATCGTCTGCTTGAGCTGATCTGCTGCTATTCCCTCAGAAGCCTGTTTTTCCACCATCTGCTTGAGCACGCTGACATGTGATGCTATATAGCTGATGATGACGGATATCTCATTAAAGCAGAAATGGGCATACATGGTCGTAAATATACTTCCTGTCGCCTCGGCAAGAAATCCCAGCATCATTCCCAGAACCATCGCATATGCCATCTGATTGAAATTCATGTGCATGGCTCCGAACATTATTCCTCCTATGATTATAGCCGCCAGTCTGCTGCCATATCTGTAGCTTCCCATTATGACGCCTCTGTAGGCAAGCTCCTCCACGATTCCCGGAGTGACCGCCATGAGAAGTGTTGACACCCACAGCTTATGATTCGACACAAGACCTGTTGCAAGCTCGGTAGTGGCACTCTCCACCCACAGAAGACTTATGGCATTTATGAGTGTCATAAGAGGCTCAAGAGCCACGACGAACGCCGGAACGATGATTATCGCCAACCAGTGCGTCTTTTTCAATCTGAGCGTTTCGCGCAGATCACATTTGCTTATAAGAATATATATGATCGTCGGCACGAATATCATGCTCTGGCTCAGGATCAGATTCTGAACCATGGTTATATGTGAGCCGATATTCGTCTTCCACAGGATCATAACAACACACAGATACACACATATCAGCGACAGGAAAAACCATGACGCTCCGTGTACCTTTCTCTGAACATTGTCCTGTCTCATACGCTTACTCTACTGTAGCGATGGCTTCTATCTCTATAAGCACATCCTTAGGGAGTCTTGCAACCTCCACGCATGAACGTGCAGGGAAATCGCTTGTGAAGAAGTCCTTGTAAATATCATTTATCTTGCCAAAATCATTCATATCCTTGATAAATACTGTTGTCTTCACTACCTTATCCATAGATGAGCCTGATGCCTCTATGAGATTCTTGAGATTGCCGATCGCCTGTCTTGCCTGTACAGTGGCATCTCCCTCAACCAGAGTATTTGTCTCAGGATCGATAGGTATAACTCCTGATGTAAAAAGCATTCCATTCACGAGAACCGCCTGTGAATATGGTCCTATTGCCGCTGGTGCCTTTGGTGTACTTATTATTGTCTTCATATTTTGTTCCTCCTGTTTTTTACTATTATATATGATGAACTATTACTCCTCATCCATCTCGCTCAGCTCCGCCATGAGAGCCTTTCTGTTGTTGCGCCTTCCGCCATTGCTTCTGGTGAATTTCACCGTGCCTTTTCTGTCAGGCACGGGCTCCGGTGACCGTCTGGATACCGGTTTCTTCGTCTCAGGCTTTGCACGCTTCACAACATCGGCTTTGGTTGTTCCTTTTTTCGCAAGCTCTGCCCGCTCTTCCTCAGACAGTATCTCAATGTTCTTCTCTGTGATCCTTATCTTACCGTCCTTGAGGAGCTTGCCAACCGCCGTCTTAAATGCTCTCTTGCTTATTCCAAATTCCTTCTCTATCACCTTTGAATCTGCCTTGTCATTGAACGGGAGCACTCCATTATATGAATCGATGATATTCAATATCATCTCTGCATTCTCCCTGATCTGCATCTTTATCGGCTTCTGCATGGTGAGGTTCAGCTTGCCGTCTTCCCTGACTGACGCAACCCTGCCCTCAACGTGGTCGCCGGCATATATGGCACTGTGTATCTCCTTCTTCGGGATAAGTGCTGAATATTTGTTGTCCACAGCGACAAATGCACCATACTCGGAGCTGTACTCTATAACTATTCCCGATATAGCATCTCCCTGCTTATATGGGGAATTGCTGCTCAGATACTCATAAACCTTCATGGACACACACAGTCTGTCCGATTTGTCAGTGTACATTCTGACCAGATATTCATGGTTCTCTCTCACCGGGCCAACCTGCTCCTTAAACGGAAGCAGAATATCCTTTTCAAGTCCCCAGTCCATGAATGCACCGATCTTGGTAGTTCCCACACACCTGAGAACAGCCATCTTACCCATAGTTATATATGGAACATTCACAGTTGCAATGAGTCTGTCGTCAGAATCCCTGTATATGAACACGTTGATGTGCTCGCCTGTCTTTATGCCATTCGGAACCTGCTTTCTCGGAAGAAGCACCTCACTGTCAGAATCCGCACATCCAAGATACACACCAAATTCCTTTTCTCTCTTTACTATAAGATCATTCCATTCGCCTATCTTTATCATCGTCATACCGTCCTCTTAATTTTTTCTGTCGACACAGTATATCATATATCCTTACTGCTCCGTTCAAACTGGACAACACACCTTGTCCTGTCCTCTTCATCTGCCAGGATTATCTGAACATATCTGTCGTCAATAAACCTCTTTACTACTATAACATCATCTTTCACATATTGCATCTTATATTCCGCTCTGACTGCAATAATATCCGCAACACCATCCACGTATTCCTGGGCAAGAGCAATATACGCTTCATTATTCATATGATTGTTGGAGTCTATCTGATAAGACATGACCTTTCTGGTATCTATAGTCTCCGCATCGCCCAGCAGTTTTACCTTGCGCGGCGCATACTCCATGTCTATGGCAGGCTCCATCGGATATGCGTCTGACACCTCTTTGTCTATCTTGACAGGTCTCAGCCTCTCGGTGTCCATATAGCTCCAAATGGATGCCGCCTTAACTATGCGTTCTCCATTCTCGTCCAGTATATCTATATTTCTGAATCCCAGAGATGCCTTGAAATCATATGCCCACGTCCTGACCTTGATCTTCTCTCCCATCGCAGGATATCTGACCACCTCTATCTGCCAGGAAACCAGGAACCATGCTCTGTGGTGTTCTGCCAGATAATCCAGCCCTATGCCGACCTCCTCCGACTGCAGTATAGCACAGTCCTGGAAATAGTTCGCTATGGTCGCCATGTTGGATATCTTATTTCCACCAGTCTCACTGTACCTGACTATCGCTTCATATGAATACATTACGCCACCTCCATGATGCTCATTTTACTATAATTTTATACCCTATTTAGAGGGCTATCGCAAGGCGAAAAATTTTTTTGAATTTTTTTAAAAAAGTGCTTGCATTATTCTGAGCTTTAGTATATACTACCATTTGTTGAGGCAATGGGCTATCGCCAAATGGTAAGGCACTGGACTCTGACTCCAGCATTTTCAAGGTTCGAATCCTTGTAGCCCAGCTACTAAGACTTGAGATTTATCTCAAGTCTTTTTTATTTCATAAACCGCTTCATATAATGATACTTACAGTGGGCAGTCCGCTCCACAGCACATAAAAAAGACATGTCGTTAGGCTCCGACATGTCTTTCGTGTATTACTATCTGTGAAAAATTTCATTGGCGTAACAAAAATGTAACACATTTTTAAAACATTATCAATAGGTTTTCGCGTATTTTTTCTAAAAATTCAATTTCAATCCAAGCAATTTTCGCGCATTATTCTCAAATATATTGTTTTTGTCCACATCTTCCAGATCAAGGGCCTCTATGTCCGCACATGACTGTTTCTGATCAGACCATGGGCTGTCCGTTCCGAACAGGATCTTGTCAGACCCGTGAGCTGCCACTATCTTCTTAAACATGTCACCATCAAGAAGCTGCCATCTGTGCGGTGCCCCCTCCCGCCAGTCTATCTGTCCATAGGAAAATGCCGTGTCAAAATACACATCTCTTCCGCAAAGTCTGTTCAGCACGTCATCCCACATCTGCCATCCACCCATATGGGCAAGCACAAGCTTGTCAGGTCCAACCTCATCCAGCACCTCCTCCGCCATTGCAGGAGTGCAGTGAGTCACATCAGGAAGTCCTATGTCTGTTCCCGCATGTGTCACCACGATAAGCCCAAGCTCTGTGGCATAGCTGATTATCCTTTTATATCTTATATCGTTGAAAAAAGCCCCCTGGTAGTCAGGATGGATCTTTATCCCCTTCAGACCTTTGTCGCATATATCCCTGAGTATCTCTTTGTAATTGTCATTGTCGGGATGTATCCCTCCAAACGACCACACATGTGTCTCTGAAAAGCGCTCATTCTCCTCAACTGCGAATTCATTTATATGCTTATATTGTTTCGGAGACGTTGCCACCGGAAGTACCACAGACACATCCACATGTCTGCTCCTCATGTCATTCTCCAGTCCGTCAAGTGTGCCATCCGAATGTGCCCTTGTACCGGATCTGCTCTCCAGAAGCCCTACCGTCTTGGCTGCTATCCTGTCGGGATACGTGTGTGTGTGAAAATCTATTATCATAAATATTCCTCCTGTACATTTATACTGCGTAAGCGCAGAACACCTCTGCTGCGGCCATGCTGTTCACGTTCTCCATATCCACAGTTGAAAAACATCGGATTTTGAGGTATCTTTATCAAAGATATTTCCACAAAGGAGAAAACATGAGCAAACGAAAAAAGAAAATGACGCTGAAACAGATGCGTTCCCTCGTCGTCTTTTTGGTCGCCATAAACATCATACTATTATTGTGCATACTTGTCATGGGATTTTTTCTGGCAAGGGCACAGATCACCAAGGGGAAAGGACAGACTGTCATGCTCCAGAAGGCCAACGACACATACACGGTGTGTGTGGATGCTGGTCATGGAGGAAGCGATGTAGGCGCTGTGGGACTTGACGGAAGCTACGAGAAGGACGACAATCTCCGTCTTGCGCAGGAGGTTGCCAAAGCCCTGAAAAAGAGCGGCGTCAACGTCATAATGACCAGATCCGACGACAGCGACACACAGCTCGACTCCCGTTCAAAGATAGCAAACAAGGCCAAGGCTGATATCTTCGTTTCGCTACACCGCAATTCAACAGCCAACCCAAACACCACAAAGGGCATTGAGATATGGATACACAGCTCAGGATCTGAGCGCAGTTATGCGGCCGCAGATGACATTCTGAGCAATCTCGAGGAAGTTGGTATAACCGCCAACCGAGGGGTGCGAATCGGAACCCAGGGAGACAGCGATGATGACTATGCAGTCATCAGAGACACCGATATGACAAGCATGATCGTTGAGATGGGCTTCATGACCAACCAGGACGATCTGGACTATTTCAATGAAAATCTTGAGAACTACGCCAAGGCAATATCCAACGGTGTGGTTCAGTGGCTGAACGATTATGTCCAGTAACGCCGGACATATCATAACATTTGAATAATTCCATAAAAAAATAACACATTGAGCACAGCCCAATGTGTTATTTTTTATTCACTTATAACTGTTCTGTTTCTTCCTGATTCCTTCGCCTTATAGAGTGCTGAATCCGCTCTGTTGAACCATGCCTTGGAACTCTCTCCCTTGGTGTACTCAGCGACACCACAGCTACAGGTTATTCCATCCTTGTTCATAAAGTGGAAATAGTAGCATCTGAACTCTGTTCTTATGTCCTCAACAACATTCATGACCTTGGACAGTTCCACATCATGGAACAGTATCACGAACTCCTCACCGCCGTATCTGAAGGCAAGTCCCATATCCTTCGACTTCTCCTTCATCATCTTACACAGCGCCTTGATAACTATATCTCCATTGCTGTGGCCATATGTATCGTTGACTTCCTTGAAATGATCTATATCAAATATGGTGACATAGGACTTCGCCCCAGTCTGCTCCACATTCTCGATCTCCTTATCAAGGCTCTCCTCAAATGATCTTCTGTTGTACAGGCCTGTCATCGGATCAACCATAAGCTCACTCATCAGTGTTACCTGTCTGTTGTAGCTTCCGGCAATCGATTCCATAAGTGCCTTCGTGTGCTTGTTGACGACCATAACCATCGCACACATAACAGATACTACCAGTATGTATATGAGCAGTGCTCCAACCCAGTTCATCTGTGTGGCAAGCTCACCGACATTCAAATGTAATCTCACAACATTGATGACCATGAGTGCAAGCACCGCAACTCCCGACCATACCGTCAGCTCCTGATCTGCAAATAACGCCGTGGCAATTATGGTGACACACGGAATAAGTATAAGCGGGTATATGGTGCAATATGTAAATGCTATAACACCGACACATACATATATCATACCTGTCACGACATAATTCTTGTGCTTTATGTCCGCCTCATCGTGCTTCATATAAAAATAGCAAATTGTGATCGCTATAGCCTGTACTATCATCGGCAGCACGATATACTTTACTATATATGCGCCTGCTCCTATGCTCTTATCTACTCTGTATACTCCAAATAATATCCATGCAATAACAAAAGAAATACTGCATATAACTATCATCATACGCCATACCAGCATATGCCATCTTGCGTCAATCTCATCCTTGTTAATATCATTCATGTGTACGCACCCCGCAAACCATCATATGTGTTGATTTTACCATATGAGGGTCCTTTTTTCCACCATTAATCAACAAAAGACGGACTTTTTTTATGCCAAAATCCGTCTTTTGTACCAAAAATCGTCAAATTACTTAAGGTTGTAGCCAACCTCAAATGCCTCAAGATTCTTCTCCACTGTCTTAGGTGGAACTGTGTTCTTGATAACCTCAACCCATGCATCATGTGAGAAATCCATGTGCTGTGCCGCGATTCCTATGATGACTGTGTTAAATACCTTGTTGTTGCCAAGCTTCTTTGCCTCGTCCATGGCATCAACTGAGATAACCTTGTACTTGCCGCTGAGCTCCTCGATGATTCCATCAGGATACTGTGCTACGCCTGTAACTACAGTGATAGGATCTATTCTCTGGTCATTTACGATGATAACTCCATCCTTCTTCAGGAAGTGTGCATATCTGAGTGCCTCAAGTCTCTCAAATGCTATGAGGACATCCACACATCCCTCTTCCACGATAGGCTCATTTACCTTCTCACCATATCTTACATATGTAACAACACTTCCACCTCTCTGGCTCATTCCGTGAACCTCTGAGAGCTTTACATCATAACCTGCTGCCGTGGTGATTCCACCGAGTATACGGCTTGTGAGAAGTGTTCCCTGTCCGCCTACGCCGACGATCATAATATTCTTTGTCTCCATGATTAGAACTCCTCCCTTTCTATAGCATCGAACTTACAACGCTTCATGCACAGTCCACAGCCTGTACAGAGTGTGTCATCTATACGGATGGTTCCATCCTCCTGCCTGATAACTGCAGGGCATCCAGGCTTTAAGCACATACCGCACTTCTTGCACTTCTCAGGTATTGCCTTGCATCTTCCTGTTATCTTAGTCGTCTTCAAGAGTACACAAGGTGACTTTGTGATGATGACTGATACCTCATCCTTTGCTGTCTCCTCCTTGATGAGCTTCTTAAGACCTTCTATATCAAATGCATTTATCTCATGGACGCTCTGGATTCCCAGTGCCTTGCAGAGATTGTAAATATCAATGGCATATGTAGGATCTCCCATCAGTGTCTTACCTGTTGCGGCGTGATCCTGATGTCCTGTCATACCTGTTGTCGAGTTGTCAAGTATGATGACTGTTCCTGTGCTCTGGTTGTATACCATGTTCATGAGTGAGTTCACACCTGTGTGAAGGAATGTTGAATCACCTATGACCGCTACCCAGTTCTTGATATAATCCTTGCCCTTTGCCTTCTCCATTCCATGAAGGGTAGAGATGGATGAACCCATGCAGACTGTTGTGTCAATAACACTGAGCGGTGCGACAGCTCCGAGTGTGTAACATCCGATATCTCCTGCAGCGTGGATCTTCAGCTCTGAGAGGACTGAGAATACGCTTCTGTGTGGGCATCCTGGACAGAGGATAGGTGGTCTGGCTGGAACCTGAGCAGCCTCGACTGTCTCTACCTTCTCGCCGAGAAGCTTCTCTCTGAGCATATTTGCGCTGTACTCACCCTGAACTGTAAGCAGCTCCTTGCCGACTGCATCTATTCCCCATGATCTGACCTGAGTCTCGATATGTGGCTCAAGCTCCTCGATGACATACACCTTGTCTACCTGTGCACAGAAGTCCTCGATCATCTTTCTTGGGAGTGGATTTACCATGCCAAGCTTTAAGACTGATGCGTTTGGCATAGCCTCTCTGACATACTGGTAAGGGATACCGCTGGTGATGACACCCACACTCTTGTCTCTCATCTCAACTCTGTTGATCGGCATGTCAGCTCCATCTGCTGCCATGTCCTTGAGTCTCTGCTCTACAAATACATGACGTGGTATAGCGTTACCAGGCATCATGACATATTTCTTTATATTTCTCTCATATGGCTTGTCAGGAATCTCCTGTCTGTCACAGAGCTCTACAACGCCCTGTGAGTGTGAGAGTCTTGTGGTTGTACGGAGCATTACAGGAGTATCATACTTCTCACTCAGCTCAAATGCATACTTTGTGAAATCCTTTGCCTCCTGGCTGTCTGATGGCTCAACAACTGGGATCATGGCTGTTCTTGCTACAAGTCTTGAATCCTGCTCATTCTGTGATGAGTACATTCCAGGATCATCTGCTGCAACAAGTACCATACCTCCGTTCACACCTGTGTATGCTGCGGTGAACAGCGGATCTGATGCCACGTTCACACCTACATGTTTCATCGACACTATTGATCTCACTCCCGCAAATGATGCACCGATCGCTACCTCTGTGGCTACCTTCTCATTTGGTGACCACTCTGAATAGATATCTCCTTTGTACTGCACCATGTTCTCACTGATCTCTGTACTTGGTGTTCCAGGATATGCCGCTGATACCTTGACACCCGCTTCATAACAGCCTCTGGCGATGGCTGCGTTACCAAGCATAATCTTTTTTTCGCCCATGAATCTTACCCTTCCTGTCTATATTGATATTCTTGTTTTTATTTTTTCGTCTTAATTGACACTCTAATTTGTTATTATACAAGAATTATCAATAAAATAAAAGAGTTTTATACAATGTGATTACAAAGTGTGATTACAAAGCCATATCGAACAGCTCCTCTTATCGACATTTTCCCTATTCAGTTATATTCTGCGTCTGACGTACCATGTCTGCAAAGCCCTGCCACTGCATATCGATAATGTCATCACTGTCGGATGAACTTCCCGTCTTCCCACTAACCAGTGACAGAACCATATCAAGATCTGCTGCTCCCGCGTACTCACTGTTTTTGAGGAGCATGCCATAAGCCGCCACTGCACTTGCCGCACTCATGTCAGCGGACATTCCGCCGTTGTAGCTGTCTGTCTTCACCACACAGCTCACAAGGTTGCTCTTATCGCCATCGGGTTCCTTGTATCTTATGTTCACTGTTGCAAGCTCACCTGCGTAGTTCTCTGCGCTATCTGACTTATCCTGAAGGTCTTGTGATGTTGACTCTGCTGTATTCGCCTGATTGGTATTTTCTCCGTATTTGTGATTGGCCGCAGGTACTTCAAAATCAGATCCGGCCGGCACTATCTCATACAGCACCGTAACCATGTGTCCTGCACCTATCTCACCGCCGTCCACCGCATCATTTGCAAAATCCGCATCCGCAAGAGCGCGGTTCTCATAGCCTATCTGTCTGTATCCCCTTACATTTGTCGGATTGAACTCTATCTGAAACTTCACATCCTTGGCAACGGTGTTCAGAGTTCCGCCCATCTCGTCCACCAGCACCTTCTTTGCCTCATACGCAGAATCTATAAACGCATAGCTTCCATCACCATTATCAGCAAGAGCTTCAAGCTTGTTGTCCTTCAAATTGTCCGTTCCAAACCCAAGCACACTGAGAAAAATGTTGTTTTTCTTCTTCTCCTCGGTTATCAGATCCACAAGGTCGCTCTCACTGGTAAGCCCCACGTTCAGATCCCCGTCCGTTGCAAGTATGACACGGTTGTTGCCTCCCTCTATAAAGTTCTTCTCCGCCAGCTCGTAAGCTGTGATGATGGCATCGCCGCCGTTGGTACAGCCCTCGGCTGTCATACTTGAAAGCGCCTCATTTATCGTGTACTGCTCTGAGCCGGATGTGCCCGAGAGCACCACCGTATCCTCACCCGCATATGTGACTATGCTCACCTTGTCGTTCTCATCCAGATTCTCCGCCAGCATGGCAAATGACTGCTGCACGAGTGGGAGTTTGTTATCTTCATACATGGATCCCGAGGTGTCGATCAGGAACACCAGATTTGAAGGCTTCTTGTCTCCAAAATCTATTTCATCCGTGTTGATCCCAACCATCATGAGCTTTGTGGCCTTGTTCCACGGACAATCCGAATATTCTGTGTATATGGAGAACTTCTCTCCATCCTCAGGCTTCCTTCTGTAGTCATAGGTAAAATAGTTCAGCATCTCTTCTATTCTCACCGCTCCGTCCGGTGGGAGACAGCCTGACTCTATATACGACCTGACGTTGCTGTATGATGCCGTATCCCTGTCCACCGCAAATGTGGAGAGAGGTCTGTCCGCTGTGGATACAAATCCATTCTCCGCCACGCTGTCATACTCTCTCGTATCGTAGGCGATCTCTGTATACATAGAATTTGAAGTATCTGTCACCATCGCTGCATCTCCAGCGACTGTTGCCACATCACAAGCTTCCTCCGCATACATAACATCATTCGACGTACTGTTGAATATTCCACTCAAGCCATTGTCCTGCAACGACTTCTTTTTTTGCTTACTTTCTTTTTCCCTGTACTTTTCTGCTATCCCTGTTATCTCTGTCTTATCCCCATTTTGTTTTTCAAGGCGCATTCCCCTGCCATCTACTGCATCATCGTTACCACAGCCCGTAAGACCTCCTACCATCATAACCCCTACCATAACTGCGCATATGGATCTTGCAAATATTTTTGAATTATATTTCATCATAAAAAATCCCTCCGTAATATGAATTTCAAGCTACCGGTCAAGCTTTATATTCTATATACGAAGGGATTATTATTTTTTATGGTAATTTCTGTATTTTTTTAATTTTTGATTTGTTTGTGCTATTCTGCCCTCTCAAATCTGTACCAGTTGCCATCAACCTTCACTACAAGGCTGCCATCATCACACACAATGTAGGCTGAGTTTCTGGATGGGTTCATGTCAAAGTTGACCTCGCCGTCATTTGCCGGCACGCCATCGGTGTAGCTCTCAGCGTAGGCCGCTTTGCTCTCATCCACGCTGTCAGCATCGACCATGTCGTATGTGTCCCTGTAGAGCACACCATCCAACATGATCATGGGGATATAGTCAGCACTATTCACAGAATTCTGAGCATCAGTATTTCTCTGTACATCATAACTCGCCGTGGCGTTTTCTGCCATTTCAGCAGCATCGCTTTGAATATCGTCTGCCGCAGCCGCGTCACTTTCTTGTGCATAATAACTTTCATCCGAAGTCACCTTCACACTGTTGTCCTGCGCTGTCTTATCGCTTGCCCTCTTACGGCTGTTCCTTAACGGTCCGGCTACGATCAGCACACACACCACTGCCGCTGCCACAAGACCGGAAACGATCTGGATGGTTCTTCTGTTCCTGTCTTTACGGTCTTTCTTGACTCCAAACTTCTTATCTCCAGATTTCTTATCCTGCACCCGCTGCGCATCCACCGCATCAAGTCCTGCCTCTATTTTTCCCCAGAGATCAGGTGCATCCATATTCTCTATATATTTGTCAGCTATTTCCTTTTCCAGTTCATCTTCATGTCTGTTCATAGTCTGCACCTCCTAAGTCTCTTGATCGCACTGTTGTAAAGCCACGTGACTGTTCCCATCGGCTTGCCAACTATCTCTGATATCTCTCTGAAGGTAAATCCTCCAGCCACCTTCATATCAACTATCTCCCGCTCATCAGGCTTAAGCGACTCCATGGCCACCTTCAGTGACACGCTGTTCACAACCTGTTCCTCCATGCTGCCACTCTGCCCGGTCTCCGGTATCTCATCCACCAGAGCCTCACGGTCTATCTTCCTGATCCTGTCCACCGCCATATTCCGGGCGATCGTGACCAACCATTTCTTATGTCCATTTCCCGGCTTATAGCTTCCCGCAATGCTATACAGCTTGATGAAGAATTCCGATGTCACATCCTCAGCCTCCTCGCGCTGTCCTATGGTGTCGTACACCACAGCATATATGAGCTTCAGATACGCATCATATATGTGCCGCAGGCTATCCCTGTCGCCCGCCGCCATCGCAGACATGCACTGTTCAAATTCTCTGTCTGTCATAGCTCCCTCCTCATGATAATATACGTTATATCAACTGATTTTTATGGAATGTCATTTAACTTTTTAATCTTTTCCGCCTATTTGCAACATCATATCTTCCGCATGGCGGCAAATCCCATCACGTAATTTTTCCTGCCACCAGCCGTGTCAAATGGCCATACCATATGGCGGCTGTCAACCAGCTCCACGTCATAGTTCATATGAAGCGACATATCCTTCATGAGCTGTGCCACACCTTCTATGTGCTCCACCGACTTCATCGTCTCCACATCCCGCCTGTCAAATGCATTTGCAAGCTTCTCTGCGCATGTCTGATCCTCACATGCAGCGACCTCATATCCATATATGAGGACATCCTTTGTCATATGGTACATGTAGTCATTGAGTCTCTCCACCGCCGCCTCGTTCAGCCCCGAGATGGCACTGCTTATGAGTCTAAGATCCTCGTCATGATAATTGTCCCTGTAGTGGTAAAGCAATGCCGCAAATCTGGAATTTAGCTGGCTGTGAAGCCCGACCGCCACACTGTAATCAAATATATCAAGATACCTGTCGGTGTCATTTACTATATCCCCAGATTTCGTTCTGCCAATATATTTACCGGAATTGGCAGTCGCTATGCCTGTCAGGAACTCAAGTATATGCTCGGTGTCCTCACAGTCCTCAAGCATCGCCTCATACAAGCGGTACTGGTCATCGTCTACATGCCAGAATGGAATATCCGCTATTATATAATCCTGTTCCTTCAGCCCATATTCCCTGACTGCCGAAAGCACAGCTTCCCTGTCTCTGTCTATGAGCACCAGCCTGTAATTATCTGCCAATCTTCCTATATCTATATCGCCGGCCGGCCCTATTCCCCACAGTGCAAGCACAGGCTTTGAATTCGCTGCATCTGCATCCTGCCCGGATTTTTTTTTTACCCGGCAGTTATTTTCTATATATTCCGTCACCTCACGTCTGTACTGTTCCCATCCCACATAGGAATCCGGTATACGCTCCGTGGCGATCATCTCATCAAAATAGCTCATTGTCTTCTCCTGACTCTGTGAACTGACAAATAAAGCAAAAGGGTTATGCCTGTCAGTATTTATTGATCGTTCACAGGTATTTTATAAAATTTTATTTTTAAGCACAAGTGGAATGTAGTATAATACACATAGTTGTGCAACAGGACACACCATTCCAGTTTTTTTACATTTTGGAGGAGTTATGGAATCAATACAGACAAACGCTCTGAACAGCAAATACATCAATTCACTCCTGCGCCCGGAGGAAAATCCTTTCATGCAGGAGATGCATAGTTTTGAGGAGATCATGATGATGTATTCATGTGCCATCAGAGAGGTGAAGACAAAATTTGAAGTGCTGAACGATGATTTCAGCGTAAGATATAAGAGAAATCCTATAGAATTCATACAGTCAAGGATCAAAAAGCCTGTCAGCATTGCCAAAAAGCTTGCAAGCAAGGGCTGTCCGGTTACATGTGCAAGTATACTGAACAATCTGGATGATGTCGCCGGAATAAGAGTCATCTGCCCATTCATCGACGACATATATATGGTGGCAGAAAAGCTCATAAGTCAGGACGACATCACCCTGATCGAAGCAAAAGACTACATATCGCATCCAAAGCCAAATGGCTACCGCAGTCTGCATGTAATAGTCGAAATTCCTGTGTTCTTCGCAGACCACACAAGGAATATGCGTGTGGAGGTACAGATCAGAACAATCGCGATGGACTTCTGGGCGAGCCTGGATCACCAGCTCAGATATAAGAAGGATATCCCGAACGTAGACATGATATCCGCAAGACTTAAGAAATGCGCAGATGTGATATCCGCAACAGACCTTGAGATGCAGTCCATCAAGAACAGCATATATGGTCAGCGATATATTCCTGAACTTAAGAGAGAATCACCTGAAGAATAACTACAGTTATTTATTACTGATATTTTTCAACCTCAGGTAGAATGAAAAAATTGAAATATTTGCAACTTTTCATTTGACATTTGCTCAAATCTGTTGTAGTATAACTGATGTTGTTAAGCAACATGTGTGCATAGCTCAGCTGGATAGAGCACTTGGCTACGGACCAAGGTGTCGGGGGTTCGAATCCTCTCTGGCGCGTTTTATAACCTGTCGACATGACAGGTTTTTTTATTTGATATTGCATTTATATAAAAAAGGAAATCGTATGAATAATAAGAAAAAAACCATAAAAGTAATATTTTGTATTGCAGTTGTACTGCTGATGTTTTTTATTTTGTATAGGATGTTCAGGGATTCCTATGAAGACATTGTGGACAGTTTGTCTAAAACGAATATGTATATATTTGCCGGAATGGTATTGTTGGGAAATTGTTATTATCTGATTGATGCGGTTGTATATTATGGTATTACAGTCAGACAGGGTATTAAAATTAAATTTTCCAAGTTTATACCGATTGCATATATGAGTATCTTTTTTAACGTTACATCATTTGGTGCAGGTATTAAACCTGCTCAGATTTTGTTTCTCCATAAGAATGGTGTTGATACCGGAACAGCCTGTAGCATAACTATGATGCCATATATTTTTCACAAGACAGTTATTGTTGTATATGCTGTAATTATGCTTATTCTTAACAATAATTTCGTAGTAACAAATTTTTCAAGTTCATTCAGATATATGTATATGGGTGTGGGACTAAGTATTGCCATAATTGTATTTATGATACTTTTGTGCTCTGCAGAATGGTTCCATAGACTTGTATGCAAAATACTTGATGCGACACTTGGAAAGACACGTTTTAAAGAAGTTAATGAAAAAATCAAGACACAGATTGTTCTTTTAAGGGAAGCAACAGTAAAGATTATCAAAAAGCCGGCAGCGTGGATTTCTTTGACGTTGATTGATGCTTTAAAGATGAGCTGCTGGTATGTAATACCGACGCTTGCAATCTATGCACTGGGAGGAGATTTAGGCGGTGTAAGTTTTGCACAGGGCCTTACCGTAACGTCTCTTATGCAGCTTTTGATGGGGGTACTTCCTACATCAGGAGGCGTTGGCTCTCTTGAAGTAGTTTTTTCGGTGCTTTTTGCGGCTGTATTCGGAAAAGTAGTAGCGGGATCAAGTATGGTACTTTACAGACTTTCTACTTATTATATTCCTTTTTTGTTCAGCCTTGTTATGATGGCATTTATAGGGAAAGATTTAAGAAAAATGAAAAAGGCTGAAGAAGAAAAGAAAAAGACAGAGTTGGATTATGACAATATAAGAATATAAAAATTAAAACGAATGGGAAACAATGCCCATTCGTTTTTTTATATTGTTTGCAGAGTAAAAAATCCTATAACGAAAATAGCGAGTGACCTAAAAGGCCACTCACTATTTTCATGAGGGGAGTATAAATAATTAATAAGGGGTTGTAAGAAGCTTCCGTTGCTCCTTACAAGTGTTATAATATACTATTCTGTCGAAAAATGCAATACCTTTTTTGAATTTTTTTTAAAAAATTTTTTAATACTTACATGTAACAATAAAAACCGCATGAATACACTATAATATATGGGTGAGGTAGAGGAATATGCTTAGATTTGAACTGATTAATTCCAAAGAAATGGATAAGTATGTGGGAAACAAACATGCTATGATAATTGATGTAAGAGATAAAACAGAGTTTAATGAGATGCACATTACGGATGCCGTTAATATTCCAATAGAAAAGCTTGAAGCGATGTATGACAAAATGCCTAAGGATTTTATCTATGTGCTTTACTGTAATGGCGGGGGGACAGGAATACTTGCGGCTAAAGAGCTTTTTGACAGAGGACATATAACCAGGGCATTACTTGGAGGCATTAATGCATATGACGGAAATTATATTGAATCGGAATAAACCATTGACATTATAAGGATAAAAAGAATATAGTTAATACAGTTTAGAAAATAAGATAGGATATATACGATGAGAACATTCCCAATTATTCTGCCATGCCATTTTGGACTTGAGGCAGTTTTAAAGAGAGAGATTAATGATTTAGGATATGATATAGAACAGGTCGAAGATGGACGTGTTACAATCCTTGGAGATGCGGATGCGGTATGCCGTACTAATATTTTTTTAAGAACAGCAGAAAGAGTCCTGATATGCGTAGGAAGATTTAAGGCATTTACATATGATGAGCTGTTTGAAAATGTAAAAGCGTGTCCATGGGATGAATTTATTCCGGAGGACGGCAGGTTCTGGGTAACAAAAGCAAGTACGGTGAACAGTACGCTTTACAGTCCTTCAGATATACAGTCAATAGTGAAAAAAGCTATGGTGGAGAAACTTAAACAGACATATGACAAGGAATGGTTTGATGAGAGCGGAGCAGATTACCCTGTAAGAGTATTTATCAATAAAGATGAAGTAACAGTTTGTCTTGATACAACAGGAGATTCACTTCATAAGAGAGGTTACAGGATTAAGGCCGGAAAAGCACCTATATCAGAGACTCTTGCAGCGGCTCTAATATTGATGACACCTTGGAGAAAAGACAGAATACTTGTAGATCCGTTTTGCGGAAGCGGAACTTTTGTTATTGAAGCCGCAATGATTGCAGCCAATATTGCACCCGGTATGAACAGGGAATTTACCGCAGAAAAATGGACAAATTTTATTGAAAAAAAATTATGGTATGATGCGGTAAGTGATGCTGAAGACGAGATAAATACCAATATAGATACAGATATACAGGGCTATGATATTGACCCTGAGGTGGTCAGAACAGCTAAGGAGAACGCTGTCAGGGCAGGTGTTGAGAAATTGGTTCATTTTCAGGTAAGACCTGTGAGCGAGCTGTCACATCATGGCAAATACGGATTTATCATTACCAATCCACCTTATGGCGAAAGACTTGAAGAGGCTGCCACACTTCCTGCTATATATTCGGACCTGGGAAGACAGTTTGCTTTGCTTGATACATGGTCAGCATATATGATTACGTCATACGAAGATGCGGAAAAATATATCGGACGTAAAGCGGATAAGAACAGAAAAATATATAATGGAATGATAAAAACATTTTATTATCAGTTTTTGGGACCTAAACCACCTAAAAGAAATAAAACCATGGGAGACTGAACGTGAGACCTAGAAAAAAGTTTTACTTGTATATTATCTTTGCCATTGCTTTGATTTTTGTTGCCAGATTTGTAATAACGTCAAGACATGCAAAGATTGTTAAAGGCCAGACTGTCATTGAGAAATCGTCTGACTGGAATTACGTAATTGCCAATTATGTTAATATGACAGGCATCAAAATGTCTGTAGACGGAAGTCCGTTTAATGTTACACAGGAAAAAATATATATGGATGATAAACGTAATATAATGGTTAATTACAATATCCTTAAAGATACGATATCCTGTGCATCCAACAGATATTATAATACCATGCTTGTACTTGAAAAGAGTGCCAACAGGCTTATTTTTACGGCAGGCAGCGATACCGTAAGCGTTAACGGCACGGATGAAAAGATGGCTGTCTCAGTTGCTATGGTAGACAATGATATATATGTTCCGCTCAGGTTTGTTTGTGAAAAATTTAACTATGATTACAAATGGAACTATGAACAGAACTGTATTGAGATAAGCAATGAAAAAAGCGGTGAAAAGATATACCCGTATTGTTATGATTACAGAAAAGACGGGAAGGTAACCACAGTACGCAATCAGGAAGATTTTGGTACATGCTGGGCATTTGCCAGTCTTACGGCATTGTCATCTACTCTTTTACCGGAACACAGGTTTGAATTTTCAGCAGATCATATGAGCTTTCATAATGGTTATAATCTGGGACAGATGGATGGTGGCGAATATACAATGTCCATGGCATACCTTGCGGCGTGGAAAGGACCGGTTCTTGAAGTGGAAGACCCTTACGGAGACGGACATTCTCCGGATAATCTTAAAGCCGCAGTACATGTCCAGGAAATGCAGATAATCGGAAGCAAGGATTACAATGCAATTAAGGAGGCTGTGTTTTTATACGGAGGAGTTCAAAGTTCACTATATATGTCCGTTAACGATGCAGGAGGTAAAAAATCACAGTATTATAATCCGGAGAGCAGTGCATACTGCTATATCGGAATGGAAAAACCTAACCATGATATTGTTATAGTGGGCTGGGATGATTCGTACCCTGCGGAGAATTTTGCCACCAAGCCGGAACAGGATGGAGCTTTTATCTGTGTTAACAGCTGGGGCGACAAATTCGGCGAGAACGGATATTTTTATGTATCATATTTTGACAGCAACATTGGAATAAGAAATATTGTTTATACGGTAGTTGAAGACAGAAATAATTATGATAACATATACCAGAGTGACGAACTTGGGTGGACAGGCAAAATAGGATATAATCAGGATAGTGCATATTTCGCCAATGTATATACTTCAGATAAAGATGAAATTTTAAAGAGCGTTGGTTTTTATGCAATAGGCGAAGATACCGAATATGAAGTGTATTTTATTGAAAATTTTCAAGGAACGGAATCTTTCAATACCAAAAGGCTTGCAGCAAAAGGCCTTTTAAAAAATGCAGGATATTACACTATTAAATTAAATGGTGATTTAATTATGCAAAAAAATAACAAATATGCAGTAGTTGTATACATTAAGACTCCTAATTCCGTTCATCCTGTGGCGGTGGAATGTAAGACAGATGTAACAACGGATGTTGTGATTGACGATGGAGAGGGTTACATAAGTGCGAATGGACGAAGCTGGGAAAGAGTTGAAGAGACGCAGAATTGTAATATTTGTTTAAAATTTTATACAGACGATATGGAGTGATTAAGATGATATTTGCAACAACTAATCAAGGAAAAATTAAAGAAATTAAAGAAATATTAGGAGATATTAACGAAGATATTATTTCACTGAAAGAAGCAGGAATCGATGTTGATATTGTTGAAAACGGAAAGACTTTTGAAGAGAATGCAATCATTAAAGCAAAGACGATTATGGAAATGACAGGACAGATGGTTCTCGCCGACGATTCCGGACTTGAAGTGGATGCCATGGACAAACAGCCGGGAATATACTCTGCCAGATTCATGGGAAAAGATACTTCTTACGAGGTAAAAAACAGGGCTATTATTGATAATCTTAAGGGTCTTGAAGGCGATAAGAGAAGTGCAAGATTTGTGTGTGCAATAGCAGCAGCATTGCCTGATGGTGAAGTGATTACAACCAGAGGTACAATCGAAGGAATAATAGCGGACGAACCAAAAGGAGAAAATGGTTTCGGATACGATCCTATTGTATATGTGCCGGAGTATGGTATGACCACGGGAGAAATGTCACCTGAACTTAAAAATTCTATCAGCCACAGAGGAAAAGCATTGATGGAGATGAAAAAGATATTAAAGGAAAAATCACTGATATGAAAATACTTATCGTAAGTGATACCCATGGCAAAGATGGTAATTTATTAAGAGCCATAGAAAAGGAAAAACCGGTTTGTAAAATAATACATCTTGGAGATATTTGTGAAAATGTAGATTATATTGAGCATGTGACGGAAATTCCATGCTTTGCGGTCAGAGGCAACAATGACTGGGGATCTGCCCTGCCTTCCGAGAGTATCGTTATGGTAGGCTGTCACAGGGCCTTTATTACCCACGGACACTATTATAATGTGTATCCTGACGGCAAAAATGAAGATTTAAGGGAACATGCAGAATTTAACGATTGTGATATTGCTATGTACGGACATACCCATATTCCCGAAATCCGTAAAATGGGCAGAATTACCATGCTTAATCCGGGCAGCCTGACATATCCGAGACAGCCGGGACATGATCCTAGTTATATTGTTGCAGAAATCGACGAGACCGGTAATCCTGAGTTTCAGTTAAAGTATTTGTAAATAGAAAAAGCCAGCATTTAAGCGGGTTTTCAGGCTGTTTAAAACTTTTTAAAAAAATTTTAAAAAAAGTGTTGACATTATGGGGGTTATACCCTATAATAACACTTGCGTCTGACAGAGACGACAAACACAACAGAATACCGGGGTGTGGCTCAGCTTGGCTAGAGCGCTTGATTTGGGATCAAGAGGTCGCAGGTTCGAATCCTGTCACCCCGACTTTGCGGGTGTAGTTCAATGGTAGAACACTAGCCTTCCAAGCTAGATACGTGGGTTCGATTCCCATCACCCGCTTTGTGTGTTCGTAGCTCAGCTGGATAGAGCAACGGCCTTCTAAGCCGTGGGTCGGGGGTTCGAATCCCTTCGGGCACATTCGCTTTGCGAGTACGCTGATACAATGGGCGTTTACATTATGGTGGGTATAGCGCAGTTGGTTAGCGCGCCAGATTGTGGCTCTGGAGGTCAAGGGTTCGAATCCCTTTATCCACCCTTTTTAATCCATTGGGCTATCGCCAAGCGGTAAGGCACAGCACTTTGACTGCTGCATACGTTGGTTCGAATCCAACTAGCCCAGTTAAGGTCAACAATAATTTAATATGGGCCATTAGCTCAGGTGGTAGAGCACTTGACTTTTAATCAAGTTGTCCGGGGTTCGAGTCCCCGATGGCTCACTAAGTTAGAGGATTGCATTACGATGCAGTCCTTTTTTTACTTTGTAGCAAATTTCTTATGTCTAAAATCGGAAATCTCTACCCGAACAGCGAAAATCAGGCGAAAAGGGTAGAGAATCCCAGTAGCCGCCGGTCGGAAATCTCTACCCAAATGGGGGGAAAAACGGCCGAAAAGGTAGAGAATCCCAGTGCCGCCGGTTGGAAATCTCTACCCAAATCGGGGAAATCAGCCGAAAAGGGTAGAGAAACCCAGTAGCCGCCGGTCGGAAATCTCTACCCAAATCGGGGAAATCAGCCGAAAAGGTAGAGATTCTTGTAGCCACCGTTCGTGAATCTCTACCCAAACAGCAAAAATTCCGGAAAAAAGTAGAAAATCCCGCCCCTATCGTCCGGAAATCTCTACCCAAACAGCGGAAATCAGTCGGAAAGGTAGAGAATCCCAGAGCCGACGTCCGGAAATCTCTACCCAAACAGCGGAAATCAGCCGAAAAGGTAGAGAATCCCAGAGCTGCCGTCCGGAAATCTCTACCCGAACAGCGAAAATCGACCGAAAAGGTAGAGATTCCAGTTTCCGCCCGCCGGAAATCTCTACCCGAACAGCGAAAATCAGGCGAAAAGGTAGAGAATTCTATGATATATCATTTACAATTCACTAATAGTAATACCATTTATGCACGAAATCGCACCGTTTATGCAAAGGGGGTTTTTGTGCATTAATGATTATGTTAGAATACAAGCAACCGGTCAAATAAAAAAATAAATTTAAAATGGAGGTAATTTTTTATGAAAAAAAGAACATTGGCAGTATTTATTGCTGTAGGGTTATTGCTATGTGGATGTAGTGGGAAAAACAACAATGACAATAATACGAAGAATGATATAGATAATAATGTTGACAATAATGTAAATTATGTTGTGGGAGACTATGACTTTTGCTATAACGAAAAGACTGATTCACCCATTGGATATGAATGGGGATATATGAGTGAATCACATGACGGTTACTATGTTTCGCTACAAAATAACCTTAAATTTTTAGATAGTAAGCTTGAAAATTGTGTACCGCTTTGCAGTAATCCCGATTGTACACACAATACTGAGGAATGTGTATCGTATATTGACAGAAACGGTATATCATTATCTTCATCTGTTTATTATAATGATGGATATGTATATGAGACCGGTGTAGAAAAAATTGAAAATACCGGATGTAACATTAACTTATACAGATTGAAAGATGATGGAACATCTTTTGAAAAGTATATGACATTATACAGGCTGGAGGTAAATGATGATGAAACTCCGGGATATCCTGAGATATGCATACACAGAGGATATGTGTATTATGTGATTCCATTCCAAAGTACAATGAAACTTCAGAGAATGAAACTGGGAAGTAAGGAAGCAGAGACTGTGTATGAGATGACAGGAGACAGACAGAATCTGTACAGAATAAAAGCCTATGGAAATCATATTTTCTTTCAGGCAGGTAATTTCTCGGCAGATAATATTGATATAAATGCCAGCATTTTTTCGTATGACATTGATACCGGTAAGGTTGAAAAAGTAGTGGAAAATGCGGTTTCCTACTATGGAATAGGCATTAACAGGCTATATTACAGTCTGGATGGCGGTGTACAGGTGTATGATTTTGAGAAGAAAACATCTGAAGAGTTTATAGGCAAGATTTACGAAGAACAGAGTATGCTTGTATCCGATAAATATGTAACGGTATATGATAAAAGTAATATGCAGGTATATGATTTTACGGGCAAAAAGGTGTATGAAAGAAATCTGGATAAAGATGATATCAGTGCGATATATGGAATAGACGGAGATACTGTTTTTGTATATATTTACAGGAAGGGAGAACCGGGAATTAAAGGAATAAAAGGACTAGGATATTTTAAGATAGCTTCTGATGACACGTTTGTACCGATAGAAGTTTACGAGACAGAGAATTGATATGGAATTTAAGAAGGTAATTATTTATAAAAAAATATTTGCAGGAATAGCCTTTTTATGTATTTTACAGTTGCTGTTTTTTGCATATATCAATAGGGATTACGTCAAAACTGTACATGATGAAAATTATACCCTGAATTATTCGGATTATGTTGGAGAAGTGGTAAAAAAAGCAGAAAGTATGTCCAAAGTAAGCATATTTTATAAAGCGGATTCGTTTTCAAAGGCGAATATTGAAAAGACTTTGAAAGACTATAAGAAACTGCAGGATGTAAAGATTGCTTCCTTTGATGACAATTTTATGACCGCTCATTTCCAATATAAGGAACTTTTTGGATTTGTACTTATTGCAGGAATTTTGGTGGTATTTGTATACAAACCCGAAAAGGAAAAGGGTATAAAAGGACTCTTATATGCGACAAAAAATGGGCGGGGCGTGATGGCAGCCAGACGCCTGACAGCTATTCTCTTATGGGATGCTTTAATTGTCATGGCGTTTTATGGGGCTAATCTTATATGCAGCGGAATAATATTAAAAGGTAATGTGTTTACAAGCCTTACATATCCTATACAATCAATAGAAATATTTAAAAACTGGACGGCAACAGATACGATAGGAATCTTTTTGCTAAAATATTATGTATATAGAGTATTTGTTCTATTTGCAATATCTGCAATATTGTATATGCTGTTTACTATTTTTAATAATGAAATTATTCCTCTGGGAATTGCTGCCATTATAGGTGGAATCCAGTATGGAATGACGAGACTCACTAATGATAATACGGCATGTAATATTTTGAAATATTGTAATTTGTACTGTCTCGCATCGAGCAATACTTTTTTTACCAGGTATAAAAATATTAATGTATTTAATAAGGCTGTCAGTAAAAATGTAATGATGGCAGGATTTATTGGCATTAACATTGCTATAGCCTCATTAACGGGCATACTGGTAAGCCATTGCAAAAGAACTTACGTTAAAGGTTTAAAAATAAATATCCTTGGTAAGACAATAGGTAATATAAGAAATTCGGTCCAGTTAAAAATTCCTGAAACATATAAAATAATGTGGATTGAAAAAGGATTAATCATACTGGCTGTACTTGTTTTTGTTGTTATAAGAAGCACATATTTTGGAGTCAATGAAAAAAACAGGGCAAAGGATATGTATTTTGCATTTATGGACAAATATGAAGGCGTTCCGGGATATGATTCGGCAAAAGAAATCGATGATTTAAGGAATACACTTGACGAAGTTGATGCACAGTATCAAAGAGTTGAAGAAGCCCATAGTAAAGGCCTTGTCAGTGATTCGGAATATATAAATATGCAGATTGTTATGCAGACATATATGGAAGATAAAATGTTTTTGCAGGAAATAGAAAGCCAGACAGATTATCTTAAAGAAAATACAAAAAATGGATGGTATGTCAATAAATACAAATATGGCAGACTGTTTAAAAATGATAATACCATGGTAAACCTTGTTACGTTTGTGACTGTTGTATTGTTATGCAGCGGTATCTTTTACTATGAGCGCAAAAAAGGCATGAACGGACTCCTAAGGCAGTGTGTTGAGGGAAGAGAGAAGCTTTTTAACAAAAAGATGAGATATGCCATTCTGACAGCGTCAGCCGTAGGAATTTTTGAAATAATACTTGAAGTAAGTTCTGCTATACACGGATATGGAGCGATTGTTATGAAAGCTCCTGTACAGAGTCTTGAGACGTTCTGGTTTGTAAAATGGAATTGCAGTATTGGTATGTTTTACATATTCATATGCCTTATGAGAATAGCAATAACTGTGATGATTGCAATGGTAGCTGCTTCGCTTTCGGTTATTACAAGCCAGACAATTTCATTTATGTTTGCCTTTATTCTTTGTATACCATCATTATTGTACCTTATCGGGATTAATTTTATGGAAAAATTATCAATAATTGATGTAATGTCGGTCTCTCCGTATATGGTCAGACATGGCAGTGTAAATGCAATAATATATGCTATGGTATTTTTAGCAGCTGCAACAGCTTCGGTGTATCATATTGCTTATAGGAAATGGTGTAAATGATGAAAAATGAATTAGAAATTATCAACTTAAATAAACAGTTCAAGGACGTTAAGGCGTTAAACAATATAAATTATACTTTTCATAATGGAATATATGGTTTGTTAGGACCTAACGGTGCCGGTAAAAGCACGTTAATTAATGCAATTACAGATAACATAAAGAGAGATTCCGGAAGTATTCTCTGGAATGGAAATGAAATTCTCAGACTGGGAAAGAAATACAGAAATGAACTGGGGTATATGCCACAGCAGCAGGGTTATTATGGTGAATTTACGGCCTATGCTTTTATGATGTATCTTGCCGGATTAAAAGGGCTTGATAAAAAAGAGGCAAAAGCCAGGACGGAAGAACTTCTTAATGAAGTAAATATGTATGAATTCCGCAATAAAACATTGGAAAAGATGTCAGGAGGAATGAAACAGAGAGTTTTACTGGCACAATCACTTCTTAACAATCCAAGCCTGTTAGTTCTTGATGAACCGACAGCAGGGGTTGACCCGCAGGAAAGAGTTAATATAAGAAATTATATCCATAGTATTGCAAAAGACAGAATTGTCCTAATATCCACACATATTATTTCAGATATTGAAATGATAGCCAATGAAATTATTATTATGAACCACGGAAAGTTCCTTTGTACCCTTGATGATGAAGAAAATGTTGAAGATGCATATCTTAAATGGATTGGAGACAAAAAGATATAATCCATAAAAATACAATTTTTGCACAATTCATAGCTATTTTTCCCTTTTTTTCAGAAGAAAAATAAATTACAATGGTATTACAAAGGTTAGAAAGGGTGGTAGTTTATATGAAAACTAAAACAGCAAATGTAGTTAAGAAACTTCTTGACGGTATCCTCAGAAACGAGGTGGTGACCGTTTCATCACCTATTTTATATCAGGAAAAGACACCCGATAATCTGTACGAAAGAGTTATAGAACGTGAAAAAAGGGAAAATCACTGATTGGCTTATAAGAAGTAATGTGATACAGGCAGAAGACAGAGATTTGTACGATTATGCCTGTAGAAGCCTTATCTTTCTTAGTGCACCGTTTGTAATCGCACTTGTTGTGGGAACGGTGTTCAGGATGGTGGCAGAGGCTTTACTTATGGCAGTTCCCTATGTAGTCCTCCGCAGTTTCTGCGGAGGATTTCACTTGAAAAGTATTAAATTGTGTCTTGTGGTTTCTACATTGTCATATCTTGCAATATTCTCAATCGGCGTTTTTGTATCATGCGATATATTTTATTATGTTACAGCAGTTATAAGCGCTGTATCCATTGACGTGTTAAGTCCAATTGTATCTCCTGATAAGAGGATAGGCTCCGGCAGAATCTTACATTTTAAATTAACAGCAATTATTTTGTCCACAATTATTTTAATTGGGGTATTTGTACTTTTTATCATGCATATAGGGCATTTTTCAAGGTTTCTTACGTTGGGAATGCTGCTTACTGCATCGTTACAATGGCCGTGCATAGGTGGCACACATATTATTGACTGATTTACTAAAAAATTGTATAATTATCTGATGATTTTTGGAATAATTAACAATTAAGGATAAAGTAATAATGAACGTAATTATAATGTCATATTTCCTGGAGGCTTTGGTAACGGTTATATTTGCAAGGTGTATGTATATACCAAGGTTTAAGCTTCCGATTCGTATATTGATATATATTATTTTATATGGGTGTGCCACGCTTACCCATTCGGATAATTCCATGCTTAACGCATTTGCGGATGTTATGGCAGGGGTACTGGTATTAGGGTTTGCATATTCCGGGGATCCGGCAGACTCTTTTTTTAATGCTACAGTACTTGTTGCCGTTAATTTCTTGTGTGAACTGGAAATTGTTAATATAGTTAATCACTTTTATGTAGGCTTTTTGAATGAAGTGTATAGCAGTAATCTGAGATTTTTATTGCTACTGGCAAGAGCTGTTCTTTTTTTGGTTGCAATGGTAATTGTATATTTCCAGAAAAAGAGGAAACAGTCTGAAAAAGCCGAAATAGAAGGATTTCTTGCGACCGGAATTGTGTTATGTATATTGGTATTATATGCGGCTCTTACCAAGGTTTTGATGATAATTCCTGATATTGATAATGGAGGCTTGATGGTATTTATAGCCCTGTTGATTTCTTTGATAGTGTTGATTCTTACCATGTCATTGCTCTCATTGGCAAATAAGAGGAATGAAGAGCTCAGAATGGTGCAGCTTGCAATTCAGAAACGTGAGGGCGATGAAGTGCTTTTAAAAACCTCTACGGAAAAGGACGAGAAGATGAGAATTCTCATCCATGATATGAAAAAGCATTTTCAGACGCTTAAGCTTATGAATGAATACGGTGAAGTGGACAAGGTTAATAAATATCTGGATAACCTGTTGGAAGATTCGGATGTGAAGTCTATAGAGGATATTTCCAACAATACTTTTCTGGGTGCGATTCTTTACAGATATACATTAAAGGCCAAAGAAAAGAATATAAAAATGAATTGCGATATAAGGGATAAGTGCATTGATGGCATTGATGAAATGACCATTACTACGATACTATATAACCTGCTTGATAACGCAATAGAGAATTGTGGAGGCGAGTCTCCTTTTATAAATATATCTATTCAGAAAAAAAATGACAGTTATGTTAATATAAATATATTGAACAGAAGCATAAAAAAACCGGTCCAGAATAAATATGGGGACTTTATTTCAGACAAACAAGATAAAGCAATGCATGGTCTGGGACTTAAGAGCATTAAGAGTACGATTAAGAAAAACGGCGGAGAATTTTCTGCTTATTATAGTCCTGAAGATAAGGTCTTTCATGCAGTTGCAATATTGTATGTGGAGAAAAAATATGAGAGTAATAATATGTGATGATGACGAATATATAAGACAGAAATTACATGATAATATCAGACTGGCTTTCAAAAGTATGAGAAAAAGCGGTTATCAGGGATTGCTGGAATGTGACGAATATGACAACGGAAAAGATTTGTTAGAAGATGAAGGCGAAAAGGATCTTGTTTTTCTTGATATAGAGATGCCGGGGGCTGATGGGATTAGTGTCGGCAGAGCATTAAAGCAGGCTGATTCCGATGTGCTTATAGCATATGTAACGTCACATACTGAATTTCTGGATGATGCGATGAGCTTTTGTGTATTCAGATATATATCTAAACCATTGAATCAGGAACGTATTGTAAAATGTATATGTGATGCATTTAATATTCTGTGCAAAAGAAGAATTAATGTTGTAATTGATGAGGGTAATTGTATGTACCGCAAAGTCAATACATATAATATCGTCATGGTTGAGAAAGATTCAAGAAGATTGAAATTATATATGAAGAATGGTGAAGTAATAAGGATTATGGGAACAATCAATGATTTTTTGACAGGCCTTAATCCGCTTATGTTTGTGATGAGCCATCGGAGTTTCATAATCAATCTTAAGTATGTATCAAGGATTGACAAAAACACAGTGTATCTATGCGGCGATAAATACGCAGCATTTTTATCAAGAAACAAATATACAAGTGTTAAAGAGGCATTTATAACTTATGTGGAAAAATCCATATGATGTTACTATAGTAAAATAGTTTTAGAAACGAGGTAGATAAAATGATAGTTTCGGATAGTGTTAAATATATAGGCGTTGATGATACTGACATAGATTTGTTTGAGAGCCAGTATTTGGTACCTGACGGTGTTTCGTATAATTCGTATGTGATTTTAGATGATAAAATTGCGGTTATGGATACTGTTGATGAAAGAAAGACAGATGAGTGGTTTAGTAATCTTACAGAAGTTCTTGAAGACAGACAACCGGACTATCTTGTGATATCCCATCTGGAACCGGATCATTCGTCCAATATTGAGAGACTTGCAGTCAGATATCCGGATATGAAGCTTGTAGGCAATGCCAAGACATTTCAGATGCTTCCCCAGTTTTTTGACATGGATTTTTCAGAAAGAAGCATTGTCGTAAAAGAAGGAGAAGAACTTTCACTGGGAACACATAAATTAGTCTTTTATATGGCACCGATGGTTCACTGGCCTGAGGTAATGGTCACATACGAAGCAACCGAGAAAATTCTGTTTTCGGCAGATGGTTTCGGCAAATTCGGAGCGATAGAGCTTACCAAGGATAAAGATTGGGCTTGTGAAGCAAGAAGATATTATTTTAACATAGCAGGAAAGTATGGAGTACCTGTACAGCAGTTTTTAAAAAAAGCAGCAGGACTTGATATCAATATGATATGCCCGCTTCATGGACCTGTAGTTAAAGATAATCTTGGATATTACATAGGACTCTATGATACATGGAGCAGATATGAACCTGAAAATAAAGGTGTATTGATAGCTTATGCGTCTATTCATGGTAATACGGCTAAGGCCGCATATGAACTTGCTGATATGCTTAAAAAAGCAGGTGAAGATAAGGTTGTAGTAAGTGATTTATCAAGAGAAGATATGGCAGAGGTAATTGAAGATGCTTTCAGATATGACAGAATGATTCTTTGTGCCGCAAGTTATGACGGAGGAGTGTTCCCTTGCATGCAGGATTTCCTTTTACGCCTGCAGTCAAAGGCTTATCAGAACAGAACTGTGGGAATGGTTGAGAACGGTTCCTGGGCACCATGTGCGGCAAGAGTGATGAGAAGCATTGTTGATACCTTCAAAAATATTACAGTGGTTGAACCTGTTGTAACGATTAAGTCCACGGTTAAGGAAAGCGATAAAGCCGCACTTTCTAGTCTTGCGCAGGCAATATATGAAGCTGCTGATAAAACAGTTGAATAAAATAATAAAAAAGGATATAATCATAGGAGTAGTCAATAAATGCTGCGGGCGGATATGGCGGAATTGGCAGACGCGCTAGATTTAGGTTCTAGTGGGAACACCCGTGCAGGTTCAACTCCTGTTATCCGCATTTTTAAGAGTACCGGAAATGGGATTTTCCGGTACTTTTTTTGTAAATGTAAACGGAGGGCATATTATGGATTATACTGACGTTATAATTATAAAAGGTCCGGTGGAAACACTGTCCTTTTTTTCGGAGAGGCTGGCGGAGACGTTTTATGCGGAATTAAATAAAAACGTAATTGCATGGGATATGAAAAAACCTCTTGAGAGCAGGCACTTTATTGAAAACATAAGGGAAAAGGCTGTACTTATAACTTTTAATTTTATCGGACTAAGCGGGGAGAGCCAGTTTATGGCTGAGGGAACAGATGGTAAAGAGACTTCTGTCTGGGATTATTATGGTATTAAAAAAGTCTGCATCATGGTGGACCATCCCCTTTATTACAGGGACCGGCTGGAAATGATTAATGATTGTATGCTGTATTGTATTGACAGGCAGCATGTGGATTTTATAAGAAGATATTATCCCGGTAAGAAGGTTGATTTTTTACCTCTTGCGGGAACTTCCCTTGGCGAAGGTGGGCAAAAAAGGGATATTGATGTATTTTTTGCGGGAAATTATGTGAATATCAAACCGCTTGAAGACAGAATAAATATGCTGGATAAGGACAACAGGGAATTTTGTTATTCAATGATTGAGGATTTAAAGACCAATACAGGCAAAGGAATAGATGAAGTAATTGAGGAGCATGTAAGAGCTGATATACCTGATATTACAAGAGAAGATATGCTTATGGTTACCAATAAGATGATGGTAATTGACTTGTATATAAGGTCATATTTCAGGCAAAAGATTATATGTAATCTTGCGGAAAATGGAATTAAGGTACATATTATCGGGAAGGACTGGGAAAAAGCCGGATGTAAGAAACCTGAAAATCTGGTTCTGCTAGGACAAAGGGATTCTTTGGAATGCCTCAGATATATGAAAAGAAGCAAAGTATCGGTAAATATTATGCCTTGGTTTAAAGACGGTGTCCATGACAGATTTTTTAATGGCATGGCACAGGGCTCAGTTGTGGTATCTGACAGTTCCCTCTATATAGATGAGATAGCAAAAGATGATGTGGAATATCTAAGATTCAGCCTTGATGATATGCAGGAGATTCCTGACATAGTAAACAGTGCAGTACACAGGGAAGATATTGCAAAACAGGGGTATATGCTTGTATGCAGTGGACATCTGTGGAGACACAGGGCAATGGAAATCGATAATAATCTTAAAAAATGTCATTGACAATACAGGCACTCTATGGTAATTTATAAAAAATGAATTAAACACTTTAAACCGTTGAAGTGGAGATAACGTTAGTTGTTGCACACACAGAGAGCCTGGGATGGTGAGAGCCGGGTTGAACGCAGATTATCAAATGGACCACTGAGGGCATAGTGAACAGCTAAGGGCTTAGTATTCTATGACGTAGGGCATACGTTAGTTGCCTGGGATATGTTGGTATCTCGAAGAGAGCACATTTTATGTGAATCAAGGTGGCACCGCGGATTAAATATTCGCCCTTGACAATATTAATGATATTGTCAGGGGCTTTTTTATTGCTTCCTGACAGGAAAGAGAGGAAAATATGTATCCGACACAGGAGGAAGCTAAGAAGATTATTGCAACAGGCGATTACAAGAGAATTCCTGTAACCATGGAACTTAATTCCGATATGGTAACACCTGTTATGGCAGTGAAAAGACTTAAGAAAGTAAGCCATCACTGTTTTATGTTAGAAAGCGCTGAGGCAGATAAGAAGTGGGGAAGATATACTTTTTTAGGATTCGACCCTACACTTGAACTTACCTGCCAGGATGGAGTTTTAAAAATAAAAAGCGGATTTGAGATTACCGAAAAAGTGACCCATCCGATGGAATATATAAGAAAAATCATCAAAGACAATAAAACACCTGTAGTTGAAGGACTTCCACCTTTTGCAGGCGGACTGGTAGGATATTTTTCTTACGATTATATAAAATACAGCGAGCCTTCGTTAAAGTTAAGCGCTAAGGATGAGGAATCCTTTAAGGACGTTGACCTTATGCTTTTTGACAAAATAATATGTTTTGATAATTACAGACAGAAAATAATCCTGATTGTGAATGTCAGAACAGAGAATTTTGACACCTCTTATAATAAAGGGGTAATGGAACTTGAAAATATGAAGAAACTGCTGCTTGAGGGTGAAATGGAAGAAAACAGGCCATTGCAGCTTAAAAGTGATTTCAGGTATCTTTTTGACAAAGAACAGTATTGTGAAATGGTCAAAAAGGGCAAAAAACATATTTTTGAAGGGGATATATTCCAGATTGTCCTTTCAAACAGGGTTGAGGCAGATATTGAAGGAAGTCTTTTTGACACTTACAGGGTACTAAGAACCACTAACCCGTCACCTTATATGTTTTATTTTTCAAGTGATGATGTGGAAATTGCAGGTGCGTCACCGGAGACCCTTGTAAAACTTGAAAACGGAGAGCTTCATACTTTCCCTCTTGCAGGAACAAGAAAAAGAGGGGCGGATACAGAAGAAGATTTAAGACTTGAAAAAGAACTTCTGCAGGACGAAAAAGAACTTGCCGAACACAATATGCTTGTTGATTTGGGAAGAAACGATATAGGCAGAATAAGCAGAATCGGTTCTGTTGAAGTTGAAAGATATATGGAAATACAAAGATACTCCCATGTAATGCACATCGGTTCAACGGTAAGAGGTATCATAAGAGACGATATGGATGCTTTAAATGCAGTGGATTCAATACTGCCTGCGGGAACGCTTTCCGGGGCACCGAAACTTAAGGCCTGCGAGCTCATATGTGAGCTTGAAAATAATAAAAGAGGAATTTATGGCGGTGCCATAGGTTACATAGATTTCACAGGAAATCTTGATACATGTATTGCGATAAGACTGGCATTTGCCAAAAACGGAAAAGTGTTTGTAAGGTCGGGAGCAGGAATTGTTGCCGATTCGGTTCCCGAAAATGAATTTGAAGAATGCATTAATAAAGCTAAGGCTGTAATGAATGCTTTAAAAGAAGCAGAGGGAGGAATTGACAATGATATTACTTGTAGATAATTATGACAGCTTTTCCTATAATTTATACCAGCTTACAGGTGAGATTGAACCTGATATAAAAGTTATAAGAAATGATGAAATGACTGTAAAAGAAATTGAATTATTAAATCCTGAATTAATAATTATATCACCGGGGCCGGGAAGACCTGAAAATGCCGGAATATGTATAGATATTATTAAATATTTTGCAGGCAGAATACCAATTCTTGGCGTATGCCTCGGACATCAGGCAATATGCAAAGCCTTCGGTGCAACGGTATCTTATGCAAAAGAACTTATGCACGGTAAAACTTCCGTTATAAATGCAGATACGGATTCGGTGATTTTTAAAGGACTTGATAATAAAATATCCGTTGCAAGATATCATTCTTTAGCGGTTGTTAAAGAAACCCTGCCTGACAGCCTTAAGATAACGGCAGAAACGGATGACGGGGAGATAATGGCGGTAGAGCATAAAGAGTATCCGGTATACGGCTTGCAATTCCATACGGAATCCATTCTTACAAAAGCTGGTAAAAGAATGATGGAAAATTTTATTAACAGCAGGAGATAAGAATTATGATAAATGAAGCAATAATCAAACTTATAAATAAAGAAAATCTTACAGAAGATATGGCAAAAAAAGTAATGGATGAAATTATGTCGGGGGAAACAGATCCCGTATTAATAAGCTCATACCTTACGGCGCTTACAATGAAAGGGGAGACTGTTGAAGAGATAACCGCATCGGCTAAGGGAATGAGAGCAGCAGGAACACACCTTTTAACAGACAAAGAAACCTTTGAAATTGTAGGCACAGGCGGAGACGGCTCCAACTCTTTCAATATTTCTACAACAGCATCTTTTATAATTGCTGCGGCAGGAGTACCGGTAACCAAACACGGCAACAGGGCAGCTTCAAGCAAATCCGGTGCTGCGGATTGCCTTGAGGCACTTGGTGTCAATATTCTTGCAGATGAAAAAGTTAGTAAGAAATGCCTTGATGAAGAGGATATCTGTTTCTTACATGCACAGAAGTATCATTCGGCAATGAAATATGTTGCACCAATCAGAAAAAAACTTGGGTTCAGAACGGTGTTTAATATCCTCGGACCGCTGACGAATCCTGCCAATGCGTCAATGCAGCTTATGGGTGTTTTTTCCGAAAAGTTTGTAGAAAGCCTTGCACATGTCCTTTACAATCTTGGTGTAAAAAGAGCTATGGTCGTGTACGGTGAAGACGGCATGGACGAGATTTCAGCATCCGCACCTACAAAGGTATGTGAAGTTATGGATGGAGAATTTAAAAGTTATGAAATCACGCCGGAACAGTTTTCGCTTACACGTTGTACCAAAGAAGAACTTACCGGAGGAACAGGAGAAGAGAATGCCGAAATAACCAAAGCTGTCCTTAATGGAGAAAAAAGTGGAAGAAGAACCGCTGCTGTCATTAATGCGGGAGCTGCTTTGTATGTTGCGGGAAAAACAGAGTCAATAGAATCCGGTATAAGACTGGCGGAAGAATTAATAGATAACGGTGCGGCAATGAGAAAACTTGAACAGTTTGTCAAATTAAGCAACGGGGAGGCATAGAATGATTCTCGACGAAATAGCAGGAAAGACAAAGGAAAGAGTAGCAAAGTTAAAAGATATTACGACCATGGAAGAGCTTGAAAAAAAAGCTTTTTCAATGGAAATAAACAATGATTTCCCTTTTGAAAAAGCACTTTCCCAAAAAGGATTGTCTTTTATATGTGAAGTAAAAAAAGCCTCGCCGTCAAAAGGCGTGATAGCAGAGAATTTTCCGTATTTGGAAATAGCAAAAGATTACGAAAATGCCGGGGCAGACGCAATCTCATGTCTTACAGAACCCTTTTATTTTAAAGGAAGCAACGATTATCTTAAAGATATTGCAAAAGAAGTAAAAATCCCCGTGCTCCGTAAAGATTTTACCGTTGACAGATATATGGTATATGAAGCTAAAATAATGGGAGCTTCTGCAATTCTTTTAATATGCGCCATACTTACGGAGGCTGAGATTAAAGAATATTCAGAACTTGCAGGAGAACTCGGATTGTCGGTGCTTATTGAGGCACATACGGAAAAAGAAGTTGAAACATCCCTGAGATATGGTAAAATAATCGGAGTTAATAACAGAAATCTAAAGACCTTTGAAGTGGATATCAACACAAGTTTAAGGCTCCGGAATATGGTGCCCAAGGATTATATTTATGTATCGGAAAGCGGGATAAGGAATGCGGAGGATATCAGACGATTATATGAAAACGGAACTGATGCCGTATTGATAGGAGAAACCCTTATGCGTTCCGCAGATAAGAAGAATACAATAGCGGCATTAAGAGGTATCTGACAATGCAGAAAATAAAAATATGCGGTATAAGGAGAGCGGCTGATATTGAAATCATCAATAAATACCGTCCCGATTATATAGGATTTATATTTTATGAAAAGTCCAGAAGGTACATACCCGGAGCCGGTGCAATGGAATTAAGGAAAAAACTTCTGCCGGAAATAAAAACCGTTGGAGTGTTTGTAAATGAAAAGCCTGAAATTGTGGCGGAATACCTCAATGGCGGCATAATAGATATTGCGCAGCTTCACGGAACTGAACCGGAGGAGGATATCCTGTTCATAAAGAAGAAGACGGGCAGACCTGTAATTAAAGCAGTTTCCGTAGAAACACAATCAGATTGTGAAAAATATAACGAAAGCTGTGCCGATTATATTCTTTTGGATAATGGAAAAGGCGGGACAGGAAAATGTTTTGACTGGAAGCTTATTGGAAATGTGGCAAAACCGTTTTTCCTTGCAGGAGGAATTAACGAATCCAATATTGATGAAGCAATTTCCATATCACCTTATGCTGTTGATGTTTCAGGCGGAGTCGAAACCGACGGCTTCAAAGATGAAGATAAAATAAGAAAAATAATAAATAAATGCAGAAAGGAATTATAAAATGTCAAAAGGAAGATTTGGTATTCACGGCGGACAGTACATACCCGAAACACTGATGAATGCAATTAATGAATTGGAAGAAGCATACGAACATTATAAAAATGATGAAGAATTTAATAAGGAGCTTGACGGACTTTTAAAAAATTACGCAGGCAGACCTTCAATTCTTTACTATGCCGACAGGATGACAAAAGACCTCGGAGGCGCTAAGATTTATCTTAAAAGAGAGGATCTGAACCATACAGGTTCACATAAGTTAAACAACGTTCTCGGACAGGTGCTATTAGCAAAGAAAATGGGTAAAACAAGAGTAATAGCGGAAACCGGAGCAGGCCAGCACGGTGTTGCAACAGCAACGGCAGCAGCACTTTTCGGCATGGAATGTGAAATCTACATGGGAGAAGAAGATACAATAAGACAGGCACTTAATGTATACAGAATGAGACTCCTCGGAGCAAAAGTCCATGCAGTCAAAACAGGTACGGCAACACTTAAGGATGCTGTATCGGAGGCGATGAGAGCATGGACAGAGAGAATAGATGATACCCATTATGTACTCGGTTCTGTTATGGGACCACATCCTTTCCCTACAATAGTTCGTGATTTTCAGGCAGTAATTTCAAAGGAAAGCAAAGCACAGATTCTTGAACTTGAGGGAAGACTTCCGGATGCCGTACTTGCCTGTGTAGGCGGCGGCTCCAATGCAATCGGTTCTTTCTATAATTACATTGAAGACGAGAGTGTAAGACTTATAGGCTGTGAAGCCGCGGGAAGAGGTATTGATACCAAAGATACTGCAGCCACGATTTCAACAGGTAAACTTGGTATTTTCCACGGAATGAAATCATACTTCTGTCAGGATGATTATGGACAGATTGCACCTGTATATTCTATTTCGGCAGGACTTGATTATCCCGGAGTAGGACCTGAACATGCCGACCTTTATGACAGGGGAAGGGCAGAATATGTTGCAATAACAGATGACGAAGCGGTAAATGCTTTTGAATATTTGTCAAGAACGGAGGGAATTATTCCGGCCATTGAAAGTGCCCATGCGGTTGCACATGCGATTAAACTTGCACCGACAATGGATAAAGACCGGATAATGATTATAACTGTATCAGGCAGAGGCGACAAAGACTGTGCAGCAATAGCAAGATATAGAGGAGAAAATATCTATGAGTAGAATTAGTGACGCATTTAACAATAAAAAAGCATTTATTCCGTTTATTACAAGCGGAGACCCTAATGTTAATACAACAATCAAAGCTGTAAAGGCAATGGCGGAAGCGGGGGCTGATATCATAGAGCTTGGAATACCTTTTTCAGACCCTACGGCAGAGGGACCTGTGATTCAGGAAGCCAATATAAGGGCTCTTAAAAACGGAATTACAACGGATAAAGTTTTTGACATGGTAAAAGAAATCAGAAAGGATGTAAAAATTCCTCTTGTATTTATGACCTATGCGAATGTTGTATTTTCCTATGGTACAGAAAGATTTATGAAAAACTCTGCTGAAGTGGGAATAGACGGCATTATTATTGCCGATGTTCCTTATGAGGAAAAAGAAGAGTTTAATTCGGTAAGCAGCAGATACGGAATTGATTTTATTTCATTAATTGCACCGACAAGCCGTGACAGAATCGGTATGATTGCAAAAGAAGCCGAGGGATTTGTATACTGTGTATCTTCACTTGGAGTAACAGGAACAAGAAACAAAATAACAACGGACATTTCAAAAATGGTAAAAAGTGTTAAAGAAGCAAAGGATATTCCATGTGCTGTGGGATTTGGTATTTCAACGCCCGAACAGGCGGCTGAAATGGCAAAATATGCCGACGGCGTAATAGTCGGTTCTGCCATTGTAAATAAATGTGCGGAATATGGAGAAAATTGTATTTCCCACATATATGATTATGTTAAAAGTATGAAAAGTGTGTTAAAATAGAATCATAGTACCATTTGGTTTGGGAGGTGGTTCCTAAATGCAGATTGAAATAGAAATAGATGACTATATTTCGTTTGATACATTTAAGGAAAGAAAGGCAGCAAGAGCCATTATTAAGGATGGCGACAGATTTTTACTTGTCCGCGGACCTGAGGGCGATTTTAAGTTCCCGGGCGGCGGACAGGAAAAGGGAGAGAGCCTTTCAAAAACACTTTGCAGGGAAGTTATGGAGGAGACCGGTTATGAGATAGCCGGTGGAACCGTAAGTGATTTCGGAACCGTAAAAGAGCTCCGTAAAAAGACCGGGACTGTGGTAATGCTGTCCCATTATTTTACCTGCTGTGTTACCGGAAAAAGTGAAGTACATAATGGAGACTACGTTCCTGTCTGGCTTACCCTTAAGGAGGCCTTTGCAATTAATTCCGGCATAAAGGATTACGAAAAATTTCCGTGGGTATTGAGAGAGAACTATGTTATGGAGTATCTTCTGCATAACAGGCATATTTGAAGATATTTATTTTTAAGTTAATCGGGAAAATTTAGGAATGGATGGATTGCATATGAGAAGACTTTTTGTACTTGATTCAAAGGATTATGATGATACGCACAGCGTAACTGTGAAAAATACCGTGAGGGCAATCATATGTCGTGACGGCAGATATGCCATGCAGCAGAACCGGGATGGAATATATAAGATTCCCGGTGGCGGTGTGGAGAATAATGAGAGCCTTCTGGATACTTTATGCAGGGAAACTTTAGAGGAAACAGGACTTGTTGTTATAAGGGATTCTGCCAGGGAAATCGGGGATGTGCTGGAGCTGCGCCGTGACCTTTTTGAAGAAGATAACAAATATGAGTGCCGTACTTTTTTTTATTTCTGTGATGTGGAGGAGGGGCAGCAGCATACCCACATGACTTTATCGGAGATAGAAAAAGGGTTCCATCCTGTTTTTGCAAAGCTTGATGATATAATAGAGAGCAACCGCAGGCTGGGGAAGGATGTTACCTGCGAGAGAGATACGAGATTTCTTGAGATGCTAAGAGATGGACGAATCTGATATCCTGTTTTTAAAGCAGTCATTCAGATAGATAATCTGGGCTGTAGTTGTGATTACACTGTTGATTATCTTTTTTTCAAAAGGAAACTGGACAGGAGATGTTGCGAAATCCGAATTGCCTTCATAGATTTCAGAAAGGGTTTTTTCAAGCTTTGAGCAAAAAAAATCATAGGCAACAGGAAGCGGATATGTTGATTTCTGCAACGAAAATAAAGCGGATATATTTTCCATGGAAAGTACCTGCTTTACGATTACAATAAATATAATGTAAGATATCTGGTCAGGATAGTATTTTTTCCTGACAGGATGGGTAACATACCCTTTTTTTACATAATTGCTTAACATTGAAGATGTGATTGATATGTCAATTATTGAAAGCATGTTATTGATGTAGCTGACGGTCTGCTCAAGATACAGACCGATATCAGGAATTTCTTTATACCTTGGTAATCTGAAATTTTCTGTAATATTATTCATATTTTGAATTAACCTCGTGCGAAAGAACCGGCGTGTTGTAATACCAACATGTTGGTTTTTTTATACAAACTGACTATAAGCATATTAATCATTATATATCCGTTGTTTGGAAAATGCAATGCCGCATCCTATTGACAGAACCCATATTAGAGGTTTAATATAACTCATATAAGGTTATTCAAAAACTTATAAAATAATATTACAACGAAATGAAAGGTTTTTTGAAATGAGAATAGTAACGGACTCTTCAGCAAATATTGTTGATTATAAAGATATGAATTTAGGTGTGGCACCGCTTCATATAATTGTTGGAGATATGGATTATGTAGATGATGATATGGTGGATATCGATGCAATGCAGAAGAAGCTATCTTCATATAAGGGAAAAACATCAACTGCAAGCCCAAGTCCCGAGGAATGGGAACGGGCATTTGGAAATGATGATATTATATTCTGTATAACAATAACAAGCGGTCTGTCAGGAACTTATAACAGTGCTCTTGCAGCTAAAGGTAAATATGAAAGCGAACACAAGGGAAGCCGTGTTTTTATTATTGATTCATTGTCTACAGGACCGGAGATAGAATTAATTGCAGAAAAGGCACAGGAGCTTATTGGCACAGGAGCTTCACCTGATGAAATTTATAACAGACTTATTGAATATAAAGAGAAGACACATTTGTATTTTTCATTGGCATCGGTCAAAAATTTTGCAAAAAACGGAAGAATTAACCCCGTAGTAGCTACCGGAATTGATTTCTTAGGAATTAAAATTGTTGGAAAGGCAAGCGAAGAGGGAACCCTGCTCCCAATGGACAAGTGCAGAGGTGAGAAAAAGGCATTAAACAAGCTTGTTAATCATCTTAAAAAATGTGGTTATAAAAATGGCAAAATTATCATAGCCCATAATAACAACGAAACAGGCGCAGTAGAATTAAGTAAATTAATTGAGGATGAATTTGGGTTATTTAATGGAAAGATAAATAAGACAAGAGCACTTTGCAGCTATTACGCAGAACCTGGTTCTATACTCATAGGATTTGAAGCATAGCCGTAATATGGTATTAATAAAGGCCTTGCCCCACATGAGAATGGGACAAGACCTTTATTTTTAATTATTTCTTTCTTTAAGCGCATAAGCGAGATTAATTGCGTGGTCAGAACATCTTTCAAGATCTGTAACAATATCGGAAAAAATAATTCCTGACAAAGCATCACAGTTGGAGTTCATAAGACGTTCAACATGGTTATGAATAAGTTCTTTTTCGTAATTATCAACATTGTTTTCAAGCAGCTCGATTTCATCAAGCTTGCTGTAATCCTCTGTTTCAAAAATATCTATTGAAAGGAAAACCGCATCTATTGTATCTTTAGCCATTGACTTAAGCTCGTCCAAGGCAGACTCGGACAGAGAAGCCTTTTTGGAATTCATCTCTTCAATGTACTCAACGATGTTCTCGGCATGGTCTGAAAGTCTTTCAATATCCGTAACGGCAATTGTCATCATTGAAACACGTCGCATATTTTCCGTAGTCAGGTCAAGTGTCTTTAACTGGAGCATTGCATCAGCGATGGAGTGGTTAAGTATATTGACCGTTTCCTCGTTGTTGCGGACATCTGCGGCTTTTTCAGCGTTGTAATCAAAGAAACACTTAATTGCATTGTTAAGGTTGTTGGCAGCGATACGTCCCATACGGCATATTTCACGCTGTGTCTGGTGAAGCGCAACAGATACAGGAATGTTATCAAGCTGGTTCATATACACAAGGGACCTGTCCGAACGTGTTTTGTTCTCCTCCGGGTTGACAGGAATAATCTTTTCTGCAAGACGGATAATAAATTTGGTAAAAGGCAATTCTGCAAGAACCGCAATAACAGCAAAAATTGTATGTGTATTCGCAATCTGACGTCCAACATCATTAGGTGAGAGACGGCATATCCAGTCAGTAAGCGGAATAACATTAATAAGCGTTATAAGCAGTATGGCTCGTATGAGGTTGAATAAAAGATTGAGCACTGCTGTTCTTTTACCCTCTCTGTTAGCAGTAAGTCCGGCTAAAAGATTAGGTGTGACAGAACCTATGGCAGCACCTATTACAAGGTATACCGCTGTATTATATGTCAAAATTCCCTGGACTGCAAAAGTCTGGAAAATTACTATTGAAGAGGATGAACTCTGAAGTAAAGCCGTAAATCCCACACCAAAAGCAACTGCAAGAGCAGGATTGTTAAGAGTCGAGATGAAACTGATAAATTCATCTGAATCACTAAGAGGTCCCACGACTTCTTTTATCATTGTGATACCGGCAAACAACATACCGAAGCCCATAATGATTGAGCCGATGTGCTTGACGATTGATTTTTTGAAAAAAAGATACATAACCGCTCCGGCAAAAAGAATGAGCGGTGTGTAAAGGGCAAGGTTAAAAGCCGTAATCTGTGCTGTAATGGTTGTACCGATATTAGCACCCATAATTACTCCGATTGCCTGTGAAAGATTCATCATGCCCGAATTAACAAATCCGATAACCATAACATCGATAGCGGAAGAACTTTGAACGAGGACTGTCATTAACAGACCGGCAAAGACCGCCACAACTTTATTTTTGGTAGCACATTCCAAAATGTTCTGGAGATTATCTCCGCATGCGTTCTTTAATCCGGTTGACATAATACTCATACCGAATAGGAAGAGGCCCACGCCTCCAAGCAGTTTAAATATGTCTGTAATCTGCATTATTTTTCCTCCGTTGGATTAAGTGCATAAAATGCCATCCCTCCCATCATACACTTTTTTTGGGAAAATGTCATCACTTTGTAAACAAAAAGTAAAAAGAATGTAAACATCCTGCTCATTTGACACTGTATTATGCCATGGATTATAATTAAATATATGCGTATTTAAAGAGGAAACAAATGGATACAAATACAATTGAGAAATTTTATAATTTTTATAAAAAAGGGCTAAGCGACATACAATCAATTGAGAAAAAATTATTGAAATGCTCCTATTCTTTTGAAAAGTGGTCAGATGCCCTAAAGAGCAAATCAGAGATGATAAGGTACATCTATGATGAAAATAATAAGCATGTGAGAGATTTCCTAAGCCTGAAAGAAGAAAAACTTACGCCGGAAGTTGCTGATATGATGATAACACATGTGGATTTTTTTATTTCTGAAGGATATAGGGATTACAATGTGACGGCATCAGCACTTAATCTTCTTATAGGGTATTATAAGAACCATGAACCGCTTTACAGACTTTTTGACTGTTACTATTTTATGGGCATGACTTTAATGGAAGTCAATGAATATGAGAAAGCTTGTGAGTATTTCAGAAGGGCATTGGAACTTTGCCCGGACGTATCTGTGTGTAAGGAGGATTACAGACAGTTCAGGATAATGGCATCATATTATTACAGGCTTGTAGCAGCGGTATGTGACAAAAACGCAGGAGCACGGACAGTTATTGAGTATTATAAGACAGCTTTGGATATATGGGTAGAACATCCGCTTGTTAATTTTGTGACAGATAAGAAAAAACAGGGCATAAAAGGCATGTTTAATATGCTTGTGTGTATGTATGTTGAGAAATACATAGAAAAAGGTACTGATCCCGAACAGTGGTTTAAGAATATAATAGAACAGGAGTTTTGTGTACAGGCAGACAGAACAGGCAGTTTTTATGGTGTGGATAACAGGATTTTTGTTGTCTATTATAAGCTCCGTCATATGTCCGGTGCAATTACAAGGGGTGAATATAATATACAGATATGCAAAAAGTATGAATATGAGAAGGTACTGCAGCAGAAGTTTACATATTACACTAAGAATTTTCTGCAGTTATATGATGATGAAGTCAGTGATGAGGAATATGATGTAAATGACGTAAGTTATATGAACAGGTCATTTACATATATAGACGCACTTATTCCTGAAATGATTAATATATTCAGAAAGAATGATTATATTGATGAACTAATGACATATTACAGTGAATTTCCGGTACTTACCCGTAATTACATAATCGATTACCTTATCGAAAATAATATTAAAAAGATTTTTAGATATACAAAAGATGAAGAAACTGTAATTATTCTCCTGAAAAAAATATTTATGAACAGGCAGATAGTTACCCTTATACATGAAAATATGGTAAGCAGGCTGGCAAGCCTTATAACAGGTTACATCCTTGATGAAGCTCCGTCCATGTTTGTAGGAACATTTGGGATAACTTCCGAATCGGGTGTCAATGTGAACAGGGACAGAATTATGCACTATGCACAGAACGCAGGACTGATACATGATATAGGCAAAATTATGTGTACCGACGTGGTAAATCTGCAGTTCAGGAAGATTTGTGATCTTGAATTTGATATTGTTAAGAAACACGCCAGTCGGGGAAGCGAGATGATTAAGTATATACCGGCACTGGCAGAATATAATGATGTGGTTCTTGGACATCATAAGGATTACAATGGAAAAGGCGGATATCCGCAAGAATTTGACAATACGAAGTCAGAATACCGTATTTTTATTGATATTATAAAATTGTGCGACTGCATAGACGCAGCCACAGATGGACTTGGAAGAAATTATGCAAGGACGAAGCAGTTTAAGGATGTGTTAGCCGAATTTGAATTTGACAAAGGAACGAAATATTCGGACAGGCTTGTGGATTTTATTTCAGGTAACGAAAAACTTAAAAAAGAGATTGAAAGACTTACAGAGATTGAAAGACAGCATGTGTACTATGATATATATTACCATATGGTAAAGCCTGTCATAAAATACAGCAAAAAAGACGAAACATTCATAAGAAAATATGTATATTCAGATGAAGAAAGCGTAGCCGCAATAACAGGCAGAACAGTAGAGGAACAGCATAAAATAGCCTGCGCATGTGAGAATAATCTGTATATTTTTACAAACGGAAATAATGAAATTATAGGAAGTGTTGTTTTAAGGGAAAAAGACGATACTCTGGATGTTGTTGAATTATTTATAAAAAAAGAACTCCGAAGGTCCGAAAACGGTTCAAAATTTCTGGACGAAATAGAAAAAATGGCAGCAGATGAAGGATTTGCCAGGATAACAATACCTGAAGGAGATAACTGGCACACACGTACATTCTGCTACAGACGAGGATATACTAAGAGTGCGGTGCAGGGAGAGATGGAAAAAATATTATGATATACAGATATGCCGAAATTAAAGATTTAGACGAAATCATGGGGCTTTACAAAGAAGCCTCGTTAAATGAATGGTGTACATGGGACGACAGTTACCCTGACACCGGTATCTGCAAAAAGGACATAGAGACGGAAAGTCTGCTTTGCCTTGAGGATAATGGTACGATTATAGCGGCAATTTCCTTTGACAGTGATGATATTGTGGATAATCTCGAACTGTGGAATAAAAAGTACAGGAATAAAGCAAGGGAACTTGCAAGACTTGTTGTAAAAGACAGTTACAGAAATCAGGGAATTGCTGCAAAAATGATACTTAAGGCGATGGCTGTATTAAAAAAAAGAGGTTATAAAGCAGTACATTACCTTGTAAGCCCGGATAATCTGAGGGCTGTAAATTCCTATGCAAAACTTGGCTTCACAAAGGCGGGAGAATGTGAACTTTACGGATACCGCTGGCACGCCTATGAAAAAGACCTGTACTATATCGAACGCAGTATAACGGGAGAATTTAAAAGAACTTTATGGAATCCCTTTGTAGAAGCGATAGAAAAATATAAGCTTATAAAAGACGGCGACAGAATCGCGGTATGTATTTCCGGGGGAAAGGATTCAATGCTTTTAGCAAGGATGCTTAAAATGGCAAAGGATTACAGGCTGTACGATTTTTCGCCGGAGTACATAATGATGAATCCGGGATATATGGAAAGAGATATGAAACAGATGGAGTTCAATAATCTGCTTTTTGATATTCCGGTCTCGTATTTTAGTACAAATGTATTTGATGATGTGGAAGAAATAGGTAAAAATCCATGCTTTTTCTGCTCAAGAATGAGAAGAGGACATCTTTATAGAAAGGCAAAAGAGCTTGGCTGCAATAAAATAGCCCTTGGACATCATTACGATGACGTGATAGAAACCACTCTTATGAGTATGCTATACGGTGCACAGGCAAGAACAATGCTTCCGGTTATCAAAAGCGATAACATTGAAGATATGAAGCTTATAAGACCCATGTATCTTATAAGAGAAGATGATATTAATTTATGGAAAAACAGGAATAATCTGAATTTTGTTAAATGCGCATGCAGACTTAATACAAAAGACGGCGGAGAGGATACAATGCGCCTTAGAATCAAGAAATTAATTCGTGATTTAACAAATGAAAACCCTGCCGTTCCCGCCAATATATTCGGAAGCATGTCAGGCATAGACCTTGAACATGTGCTTAGTTATAAAATTGACGGAGTTGCACACAGCATACTTGATGATATGTAGGTTAAGGTAACCTGCTGAGTGTGCTGTTGTGGTATTTTGTACTGTTACTCACATCCTCTCCGAACCATTCAGGCGGAATATAAGCGAGAGCTTCTTCTTCGGAAGCAAACTCAACTTCAGCAAGTAGAAGCCCGTCGAATTTTCCCTCAAAAACATCAAACTCAATGGTAAGATTGTCTTTTTCGGGAATTTCATAACGGGTTTTGGTTATGATATTACCATCGGCCTTGGCAAGAAGATGTCCATAGGCTTCCTTAGTGAGAGGAAGATTGTACTCCTCACGGACTATCATGCCCTTTGACTTATATGTCAGGTAGTAGTCATCATTATCACGGCGCACCCTGACAACAGGGTCGGTGCAAAGATATGCCTGCTCAATTTTTCTCGCTTTATATGAAGTAAGATTATCAGGTAATTTTTTTATTAAAAATTTTCTTTCGATTTCCATTGAAGATACCTCCCATAAGTATTAAAATACCATAATATAGATAAAATAACCATAGGAAGGATAAATATAAATATGAAAATTTATGCGTATCTTGCAGACGGATTTGAGACAGTTGAGGCACTTGGAGTAATTGATATTTTAAGAAGAGCCAAGCTTGACGTAGTAACTGTTTCCGTAGGAAATTCAAAAAGTGTAATGACATCACATAACATAGAAGTGAAAGCGGATATTATGTTTGATGAATCAGACTATACGGACGGAGATATGATTTTTCTGCCGGGCGGAGGAAACGGCACCAAAAATCTTCTTGCCCACGAAGGACTGAAAAAAGTAATTCTGGATTATTATGACCGTGACAAATATATTGCGGCAATATGTGCGGCTCCAAGTATTCTCGGACACTATGGTCTTTTAAAAGGAAAAAAAGCAACCTGTTTTCCGGGATTTGAGTCAGAACTTATCGGCGCTGATTACAGAGGTGACGGAGTAGTTGTTGACGGCAAAATCATAACTGCAAGAGGAATGGGCAAAACCATTGACCTCGGACTTAAACTTTTAGAGATTCTTGACGGCAACGAAACGGCAGTAAGAATCGGTAACGCAATCCAATATCTGGTATAATATTCTCATTGCCTTTGTACATAATAATACCACAACAGAAAACAACTGTTGTATAGATTATTATATTTTGCGGAGGTAACATGACATGAATAAGTCAAGTAGCAGAATGACAGTTCCATCGGCTAAGGGTGCCATGGACAAGTTTAAAATGGAAGTAGCAAACGAATTAGGTGTTGACCTTAAGGAAGGCTATAACGGAGATTTAACTTCAAAAGAAGCCGGTTCCGTAGGTGGAGAAATGGTTCGTAAAATGATTAAGAAACAGGAAGAGCAGATGTCAGAGAAGTAATCTCTGGTAATATAAAAAGGCAGCAGCCTTTTTGACAAACAGCGCCGGTTATATGATAATAACCGGCGCTGTTTAATGATTAGAGATATTATTGATAAAAATTATGCGTCTATGGGAATTGAAATAAATCTTTTTATATGATATTCTTCAAATAGTTAGTTATAACTAACTAAAACGTAAAAAGTCAGGAGACAGAATAATGGAAAAGATTTATGTAATTTATTGGTCAATGTCAGGAAATACACAGGCAATGGCAGAAGCAATAGCAAAAGGAATTAATGATGCGGGAAAAGAAGCTATAGTACAGTATGTATCTGATGCATCTGTTTCAGAATTACAGGACGCAAAAGTATTCGCTCTCGGATGTCCTGCAATGGGAGCTGAGGTACTTGAAGAAGGAGAGATGGAACCATTTGTAAGCGAAGTAGAAGGAATTGCGGCAGGCAAAAAGATTGCTCTTTTCGGTTCATACGGATGGGGCGACGGACAGTGGATGAGAGACTGGGAAGAAAGAATGAGCGGATGCGGTGCGGCAATCATAAACGGTGCCGGTTTAATCTGCCACGAAACACCTGATGATGCAATGATTTCTGAATGTGAAAATCTTGGAAAACAGATTGCAGCAGAATAAAAGAAATTTAAGGGAGCAACGTTTTGAACTGTAATCTTGAAAAAGAAATAATATCTTATTGTGCACCCACACTGGCGGGTATGAAATGCGGAAGCCTGTTCCGTTATTATTGCAAAAAAGAACAGGGAATCAAAGATATCAGGGATGTAAATTATAAGCTTAACGTAAAAGGAATATATATCGTTCCTCTGAAATGGGAAGAAGAAGCTGTTCTTATATATGTATTCAGGTGTAGGATGCTTATAGAGATGCTTGAAAGTGAAAATAATAATAATTTATTGAAAAAGTATGGTTATGAGAACCCACAGATGGGCTTATGTATCAGAAATCTCAGGATAAGAATTAACAGCAGCAAAACCTTTCCTCACGAAATAGGACTTTTTCTTGGATATCCGGTTGAAGATGTAAAAGGCTTCATCGAGAACAAAGGAGAAAACTGCGTAAAATGCGGAGCATGGAAGGTATATTGCAATCCGGAAGAAAAGATGCACTTTTTCTGCAAGATGAAACGGTGCACAGAAGCGTATATGAGATTCTTCAACAATGGGATGGAAATATCGAAAATGACAGTGTAAAACATATTTATGTTTCATAGAGAAACAGCTGTAAAAGGTAACACTTACCGGTGTAATATCTTTTACAGCTATATTTTTTTACATAAAGAATTTCAAATAGTAGTACGGCATAAAAAGCTTCTGCACATATTTTATGGCAGGGATGTATATATCCGCATTAATGAATACCGGGCAGAATATAAGGGAGCAAAGCAATATTACAGGAATACAGGCACTTAGTATTTTGCTTTTTCTTACTACACTGATAAGAATAAAACAAAAGACTGTAATTAATATAATGTAGATTAACATTCCACATAATTCTTTTCCCGGGGCAGCAGCATTTCCTGAAATAAAAATCGTCAGCACTTCGCAGATACCGAATAATACTGTTGGTATCATAATATACATAAAACGCACCATTGTACGCATATTTCCGGTTATAGTCTGAAAAATACCGTTCTCTTTATCTTTTAGGAACAGTACACATCCGTACATTCCCGAAAGAAATACAAGAATTGAAAGAATACCTCTTACAGGGAAAGTAAAAGAAGCATTTTTAATATCGGATTCTATTTTTCTGCCTGTTCCGTATTCTTCATATATAATATGGATTGTTTCATTACTTGCCAGATATTTTTCATAATATTTAAAAGCTTCGGAGGTGTAGTCACCTTTAGGAAAAATATCAGAGGTGCTCATATAGTTATCCATAAGGTAGTAACCGTACAGCCTTATCAACTCGGCATATACCAACTCGTTAATCGCTGGCTGGAGAGAAGATGCAGGCAGAATATATGAAGTAATACATCCCTTGGCATCCTCATCAGAAGAAAGTTTATATTTAATATCCGCAGGTATGACATAACCACAGATTATATCCTCTGCAGTAACACTCTTACGCATTGATTCCACATCATCAAAACGTACAAAACGGATTGAATCATGTCCTGCTACAAGATTATCAACGATTTCGTCGGCAAAGTCATCTTCGGAACTCCCTTCAACATAAAGCCCTGCAATATATCCGCTTTCTTTTTCCTTTTCAGGAACAAGGGAAATAATAAATGCCGTTACGGGTATAAGCACAAGCATGACTATGAGAAAAGGATTTTTAAACTGTCTTTTTACAAGAATCCATAACCATGTAAAAAATTTTTTCATAGCGATTACCTCTCCCCCTTTCTTAAATATGTAAGACCGATGGAGCCGGCGAAAAATACGGTACCATAGAGCAATACATATTTCATTGATGAATAGTTATTTCCGTTGGTCACTATGGTCTCAAAAACATTGCACCAATGTTTTAACGGCAGGTAGTTACCTATAGCCGCAACTTTCTCAGGCAGGAATACCGCCGGAAGGATACGTCCGCAGGCGTAGGTCATTACAACTGCCATAAGGAATATAAGCAGGGTGCTTATCAGCCCACAGTCGGATAAAAGACATATAAACATTATAAATGCCATCACGCTGAATATTACCGCTATAAATGCGAAAATTCCCGAAGGGGAAACTGCAAAGTGTCCTTTATTAATAACAGTCGCGGCAGCAATCGTAATTATGGAAAATAACAGTGAAAAAGTAATTCCGACACCTATGTACTGGCTCGTTCTTATATAGCCTTTTGAAATACCGTTGATTTTCATAGAGTGGAGTACCGCTTCTGAGTTTTCGTTGAAAATTCCCGCAATCGACAATCCTGATAAGATGACAAGCAGCAGGATAACGGTTGCAAAATAATAATTTACAGTGCTTACACCTGTGCTTGTAATAACAACAGGGGTGTAAAAACGTGACCTTACAAGAGCAAGGTCAATATTAACGTCATTGAGGTAGTCCTCGGCTTCGGTTAATACGTCATTGCCCATATTGTGGGCAAGTACAACGTCCGTTACTGCATATATGGCTGACTGGACATAAGCTAAGGATTTAACCCCTGCATCAACAACAGACGTAAAAATTGTGGATTCAATTCCGGCATTAGGGGGCAGATATACATTGGCTGGAATATTGGTGCCGTTAAGGATACCACCGATAAAACCTGACGGAATGACAACAACGGCAGCAGCCCTGCCCTCTTCAAGAGCATCAAAAGCCGCTTCTTTACTTTCTGACAGATGACATGTGGCTATTGAGGAAATACTGTCCATATTGGTATATATCTGAAATGCCATAAGAAGGGTTGTATCATCAGGCGGGATAACAATTTCTATGTTGGCATTTACTTTTTTTGCATCCGTGCTCATTATTTTGCTGCCGCAGAAACCTACCGAGATAACAACCAAGGCAAGAATCACCGTTGAAAAAAGAATGCGTGGCAATGCCCTCAGGGAAGCTTTAAGCTGGAATAACAGGAATAAAAGATGCTTTTTCATTTAACCATCCTTTCCATTATCGAAGAAAGGGAGCAACTGCCGTTTAATGATTCAAGGACTCCATCTTTCATAAGGTACATTTTAGTACAGACAGAAAGCTCACATTCTTCATGACTTGATATAATAATCGTTCCGCCGCCTGCAATATACTTTTTCATATAGGTTACAATGTCATTTTTGGCAATAATGTCAAGGGAAGCTCCCGGTTCATCCATAATCAGTATCTGCGGATCAGTGGCCAAAGCACAGGCAATGCTGAGCCTTTTCTTCATGCCTCCGGAAAGATTTGCTACCTTCGATTTAATGAAGGAATCAATTTTAAAATCTTTTATAATCCCAGATTCAATGTCCTGCTTCAGGTCACGGCTGCTGTCGCAGTACCATAATTTAAGGTTATCCATTACCGTAAGGTTTGCAAAAAGTGGATTGTCCTGTGGAACATAACCTATATATTTCTGAAAAAACCTGTGATTGGCAAGGGGGTTGTTACCATCGTATGTAATTGTTCCGCCATTGGGCTTAAGTCCGCCCTGCAGAATCTTGAGCAGCGTGGACTTACCGCATCCGTTTGCTCCCACAATACCGATACAGTCTCCTTTTTCTGTCGTAAAATTAATATCGGTAAGAACCTGCTTTCTGCCGTATTTCTTACTGATGTCAGTTACTTCAATAAACGCCATTTCCTATTCTCCTGTTATGTGAAGAAAATCTTCACAAAATTCAATTCAGTATGTGTATTTTATCATATACACGCATGACTTGTAAAATATTACTGTATGGAAACACAAACGTCGGCCGATTTTTGCTGTTTGGGTAGAGATATCCGGGCGATGGATGTGGGGTTCTCTACCTTTTGGCTGAATTTTCGCTGTTTGGGTAGAGAAAACAAACCCCATCCCGTAAAATTTATAACGATGCCTATGAAACGGGGTTTTACGGATAAAAGTACGGAAACTCAAATAAATATTACTTGACAAATTTCGACCGGAAATACTATACTTAAACCATAATTATGAATGGGCATACCCGCAGAAATGCAGGGACGCAAAGCTAGGGGTCTAAGGGGATTTATATTTCTATGATAGCTCGGCTGCAACATAAATTGTTGCAGTCTTTTTTTGCGTTGTGAAAGGGATAGGTGGATAGTATTTTGAAAGAAAAAGAGGAAAGTATTCCAAAATTACAGACATTCAAGTTAAAGGGACGGACAGTATTTTCTTATGAGGATATCCGTATAGAGAATAAAGATAACGGTGTATTCATTCTGGACATGTGGAACAGGTGTGATGAAAAGAACATAGATATATTCCCGGTTAAGTACGTTGAGTGCAGAAGTCTGCAGGAAATGTATATACTCAAGACAGATAATATCATTATGGGAAGGGGAGTGGATTTATGTTAAAGATTGGGTGCAAGGATTCTTATAATGTTTTGCATATTAATAACGAGATAGGGCAATATGTTATCGGCGGGGCAGGAACATATATGAACGAAATGTACCGCTACAGGGACAGTAATGAAGGATTTGTACATATTACGTCAGACGGTGCTGATATTGACACGGAGTATTATCCCGGTAGGGAAGATATTTTTGTTATGTTTGAGGAGGAAACTTACAAACTAAATCAGATTGACTGCGGGATTATCGTAATACAGTTTTATGAATTTGCGGATATTATTACGGAGGACCTGCTTAAAAACAGAAAGCTTGTATATGTAATCCATTCCGTTCCCACGCCGGAGCCTATGCCTTATTGGGATGCTTTTGGCGGAAATGATGATGTCAGGAATAAATTCGGGAAGTTATGCAGAATGGCGGATGTTCTGGTATGTGTATCAGATGCCGAACGTAAAAAACTTATATCCATATATCCGGAGTGTGAGGACAAAATAAGAGTTATATACAACGGAATTACATATGATGACAACAGAATAGTTTTTAATCGTAATTACAGAAACAGCCGTAAAAAATACGGTTTTATTGGCAGGACCGATTACAGAAAAGGTCTTATTGAGTGCATACAGACATTCAAGGATATGGATGCGGAATTGCATATAGCCTGTCCTAAAAATGACACTGAATATGTCCGAAGAATTTTAGAGTATATAGATGCGGCAGATATGAGAGATAAGGTTATTTTTCATGGGTGGTGCACAGGTGAAAGAAAAAAGAATTTTTATAAAATGACAGATGCCTTAATAATTCCGTCATTATACGAACCGTTCGGGTATGTTGCCCTTGAAGCTATGACAGAAGGAACTCCGGTTATAAGCAGCAACAATGGGGGCTTGGATGAAATTCTGGCGGGATATTCCTATAAATATAATCCTTATGCGGATAATGAACTGGAAGAAACCATTGAGCGGTTTATGAAAGATGATGTGAAATTTATAGATGAACAGATGGATATACTTATCGGCAACTTAAAGATGTTTACAGCAAAAAGAATGACAGATGAGTATCACAGACTATGGAGGGAATTAAGTGAGGATAGTATTTAAAGATGAAGCTTTTGGTGAAGTAAAGGAAATATCAATAATTATAGTGATTAACAACAGAGTTCTCACAAGAAAAATGGTAAGAGCAGGTAATTGCTGGCTGATAGATATGGATATTCCGGACGGAGAACATATGTATAAATATGTAATAAATGAAAGCCTGAGGTTTAATGACAAAGATGCATATAAATACGTCAGATGGAAAGACGGAGAGGTATGGTCGGTATTAAAGGCTGAGGGCGGACAAGCCGGACAACAAGCTGTCCGTAAGCCTGTTATTACAGGATATTCAATGACACCCGGCGTCAGGTATGGGCAGTATTGCAGCAACCATCTTTTTAACAACACATTGGATGAAAAGTATTCAATAAGTGTTGACGTCTCGGAGCTTACAGACATTCATTCTGTTACGGCAATCTGGTACAGGGAGGACGGTAGCGTTTACCACATAGAAGAACAGACAATAGACTGCCCGCAGGATAATTACATATATACGGTTAATGCCGTATTCTGGATAGATATCCCCGCAATACTTTATGATACAGGCAATAACTGGACGGTAGAAATTTATATCGACGGAGCCTTAAAGATAAAAGATTATTTTAAAAATGAGAACAAAGGAGATAAAAGAAATGTCAGATTTAACAGATTCATCAAAAACAACGCCGTATGGAACCAAGTCAACTGCCGGATGTGGAGGGGTTAGCAGCACTACATCGGGAAGCAGAGTAAGCAGTTCAACGGTAAAAAAGGTAACAGGTTCAAGCACTACATCAGTTACAAAAACCACAGGAGCGATAACCTCAAGCACCACCGCCTCTTACGGAGCAAGCAGTACACAAAGTTCGGTAAGAATAACCTCAAGTACAACGGCAAGCACAACAACGAAGACTACGGGTGTAACGTCGAGCACTACAACAAAAACAGGAAGCACCACCGTTGGAAGTTCTTCGACACCAAGTACAACGGTAAAAAGTACGGGGGCAACGTCGAGTACCACAACGAAGACCACGGGTACAACATCAAGTACAACCCCTAAGACATCGCAGGGCGTATCAAGTACCACGCCGAATATTAACAGAGGAATCTGTTCTGAAACAATAAAGGAACTCTCGAAAGAACAAAATATAAAGAATATCATAAATGTTATCAACATGGATTTAGAAGATTCTGTCAAGGATAAGATGAATGATATGATGAATAAAATTTTAAGTGTGACGGACAGCGTTAGAGTATTTGATTTTAAAGTGGACAATCCGATGATGTACCTGGAATATTATGCAGATATTAAAGGAACTAAGGGAAACGGACAGATAAGGGCAGAATTTGCACAGGATATATTGGAAATGATGAAACAAGTACCAAGTCTTGACAATGTTGCCGTGAACGCCGGAAAGAGTGGCTGTGCGATAGTCGTCAGAGAAGGTCAGCTATGGATTGAATATACAAATGGTGGGGCAACAACCAAAGTTAATATGGATAAAATGATGTCAGGTATATGTAATGTTGTTTACGAAAACACACAGGTACTCAGTGAAGACAAAAATGGAAAGGTAGAGGCTACTGTCGGAATGGAAATCAATATAATGCTTGATAAGTCGACCTCAACTAAATTTGTTAAAGATTATGAGGTGGCATATGATACATATATTTATGAATGTGAAAAAAGGAAAGAAATGTTGGAACCTACAGACCCGTTCCTTGATTATGAACTTCCGTTAGGTGATAGGATTGCAGAAAAAATAATTGGAAAAATGTATGAAATCGGAGGATTTATATATGAAAATAGGGAGGAAATATTAAAAGCTGGAGCCGTTGCTTTAACTGTTGCAGCAACGTGTGTTTCAGGTGCATATGGTGCGACGGCAGCAGGAGTTTTATATGAAAGTTTGGTTAATTGAGAGGTATGCTTATGAGATATATAAAAAGAAATATATTAATTGTTATATTAATGGTAACGATATTTTTATTAACAGGTTGTGGCAAGTCATACGAAAAGAAGATAGAAGAAAAATACGGAATAGAAATTGAAACAGATGATAAAGATGATTTAAAGAAAGTAGATACTTACTTTTCAAAATTGCCAAAAGGTTTCATAGAAGAATTAAAAAAATATGATGACTATGACAATAGAACAATAAAAATTGTGCTAAAAAAGTCATATGACGAACAGACACGTGTTAAATATGATATTAGTACAGGAGATTGCTGGTACATAGATAGCAGTCAGGATTTGGAGGACCAGATTTCATATTGTGTTATACAGTCAGTTATATTTAATATGGTTAATAGAAAAGACAGGGATGGATTGCTTTTAAAATGGAATGATTTCAATCCGGAGGACTATAAATATGGAGATGATGATAAATACGCTGAATATTTTTACGGAAATACAAGTAAAGAAAACGCATATTTTATAGACCCAAAACCATTACAGAGTGCAGGCGATGATGCAACGACTATTTTTATACTTTTAATGAAATCGGATTATGATTTGGATGATTTATTCAAAAACAGCCCTAAAATACGTGATAAAGCAAAATATCTTTGTGAAGAAATAGAGAGAGCATTTGAAACCGTGGATGAGACTGCATATTGGAACAGATACTTTACAGAAACCAAGTGATGTATACAAGGGAGACGGTAGGATGAAAATTAGAAAAATGATACAGTTTATATTGTTTACAGCAGTAATTTTTTCTTTAACAGGCTGTGGCAAGTCATACGAAAAGAAAATAGAAGAAAAATACGGAATAGAAATTGAAGGTGCCGACAATGATACTCTGAAAATAATAGATGAGTATTTTTCAAAACTGCCAAAGGGATTTGTGGAGGAACTAAAGAAATATGAAGGAATAGATAACCGCAAGATATTTATAAAGATAAGTGATGAACATAATGAGAATGTGGATTTTTATTCTGATATTGGAAAGGGAGATTATTGGACAATAGGAAATGGTCAATACATGGATATGGGATTAGGATGCTGCACAATGTATTCAATAAAATGTAATGTTGAAACACGTAAGAATACAAATAATTTTTTGTCAGACTGGAATGATTATAATCCGGAAGGATTTGAATACGGTAATTTGGAAAAGTTTAAAAATAACATGCCGGACAATAGTAATGATGATGAAGATATCTACTTTGTAACTGAACCGTCAATGGAACAGGAGTCATCTGATTGGGCAGATATGTTTTCAAGTATGATAAATTATGATATGCAGGTGATATATGACAGATGTTCTAAAGTGCGTGCAAAAGCAAAATATCTTTGTGAAGAAATAGAGAGAGCATTTGAAACTGTGGACGAAACCGCATATTGGAACAGATACTTTACAGAAACCAAGTGATGTATACAAGGGAGACGGTAGGATGAAAATTAAAAAAATGATACAGATTATATTGTTTACAGCAGTAATTTTTTCGCTAACAGGTTGTGGCAAGTCATACGAAAAGAAAATAGAAGAAAGATATGGAATTGAAATTGAAGGCGCAGACAATGATACTCTGAAAATAATAGATGAGTATTTTTCAAAATTGCCAAAGGGATTTGTAAGTGAACTGGAAAAATATGAAGGAATAGATGACCGCAAGATATTTATTAAAATAAATGATGAGAAAGGAATGTATGATTTTTCGTCAGATATTGCTAAGGGCGATTATTGGACAATAGGCGCTTCTGATGATATGGATATGGGGCTGGGTTATTGCACTATGTATTCTATATGGTACAACGTCACTAGGAGAAAAGATACTGACGGAATACTGGAAGATTGGGATAGTTACAATCCTGTTGGATTTCAATATGGAGATAGTGATACTTACAGTAAATATGCTTTCAGCGAAAATAATTATGAAAATGCTTATTTCATATCAGATGGTACAATTAATCATAAACTCAGTGATATGGGAGGGTATTTTGCAGTCATGATGAGAGCAGGTAAAAATATTGAATCAATGCCTGAACAATGTCCCAAAATACGTGCAAAGGCAGAATATCTGTGTAAAGAAATAGAACGGGCATTTAATACAGTAGATGAAAACGCATATTGGAATAGCTGCTTTGGGGATATTTGATGGAGGTGTTTGCGGTGAGAAAAACATCAATTACGATAGTTATAATGATAATGACAATAATGTTGTCCGGCTGTGGAAAAAATAAAAGCGAAAGATTAAATGAAAGAGAATTGGAAATAGAACAGAAATACGGAATAGAAATCGAAAAGGTTCGTGAAGAAGATTTAAAAGTGATAGATGATTATTTTGCAAAAATGCCGGATGGATTTATAGAAGAATTAAAAAAATATCAGGATTATGAAGAATATCCGGACAGAAAGATATACATATATGTAAGTAGTGATGGGATAACGGATGTTAAAAATGATTTGAGCCGTGGTGATTATTGGATATTGGACAATAATAAAGAAATTGAAGGACAATTAGCTTATTGTACAATGGAATCCGCTTATTACAACATAAAGTACAGAAAAAATCATATGGAGGCAATGTTTAGTATTCCTTTGTTCAATCCGGAGGGATATGATTACAGTGATACCACAGAATATTTTAAGTATTTATATAATGAAGATAATCATGAAGAAGCGTATTTTATCGGGGATGAACCTGCGTTAGATGATATTGATGATGAAGCAAGAATATTTTCACTGCTTATGACAGAAGATGAAAAAGGTATTGAAATTCTTGATAAAGCACCAAAAATCCGTCAAAAGGCACTTTATATACGTGATGTAATCCAGTTTTCATTTGATACAGTAGACACAACCGCATATTGGAACAGGCATTTTGCAGGTAAAGAATAACACAGGATGCAGTAACAGCAAAGAGACAGATTACTGCCTTGATAAAAAAGAGAAAATAGAGTCAAAGTACGGCATAACCATTTGTTATGGCAAAGATAAAATAAAAGAAAAGAGCGTGTCGTCATATAAACTATTGGATAATGAACGTAAGGTCGATGCCATTCTGGATGAGATTGATGACTATTTTTCAAAGCTGCCTGAAGGCTTCATAGAAGAAGTTACGACTTTTGATTCGGATGATGCCACAGAAATTGTAATTTTAATTCTGAAAAAAGATTCTGTGGGAGTCAGCTTTAATGACAGAGAACATGAATACTGGCTTGTAAATGAAAGTGACACAGATATGGACCTGGCAGGAGATATGATGTATTCCATGATGTTTCATGCAAAATATTCTCCGAAACGTGACGGCTTTTTATCAGACTGGAATGATTACAATCCCGATGGATTTACATATGGAAGCAGTAGCAAGAATAAAAAATATCTTTGCAGTAGCAGTAATATTGAAAACGGATATTTCCTGCTGGATGAGACAATGGAAGATCCTATTACCGAAGTACAGTTGTTATTCTCTATGCTGTGGGACGATGAATGTATGGAAAAATATAATGCAATAAATCTGCCCCGTATAGTAGACAAGATGAAGTTTTTATGCAGCGAGATAAGCAGGATATTTGAAACCGTGGACGAAACCGCATATTGGAACAGGCATTTTACCAAGAATTTTAACACCTGAATATAGGGAAAGACCCGCAATGCCTTTATTGACATTTAATTTACCGATATGCTATAATATCCGCTGTGTAACCGTCTGTAACTATATAGAACGGATGACGGTAATATTAGGAGGAATTATTTAAGATGAGTTTTACAGTCGAGAATTTAGAAAAGAACATGGCAAAGCTTACAATCACAGTTTCAGCTGATGATTTTGAAAAAGCACTTCAGGAATCTTACATGAAGAATAAGAATAAAATCAGCGTTCCTGGTTTCAGAAAAGGTAAAGTACCTCGTGCAATGATAGAGAAGATGTACGGAGCAGGAATCTTCTATGAAGATGCTGCCAACTATGCTATTCCTTCAGCATATTCAGATGCTGCCGCTGAGTGCGGACTTGATATCGTTTCACAGCCTGAAATTGATATAACACAGATTGAAAAGGGCAAAGATTTTATCTTTACAGCAACAGTTGCAGTTAAGCCTGAAGTAACACTCGGTAAGTACCTTGGCGTTGAAATCGAAAAGGTAGACACAAAAGTAACGGCTGATGATGTTAAGGCAGAACTTGAGAAAGTAAGAGAACAGAATTCAAGACTTCTTGATGTAACAACAAGAGGCGTTAAGGATAAAGACCAGGCAATCATCGACTTTGAAGGTTTCGTTGACGGCGAAGCATTTGAAGGCGGAAAGGGAACAGATTATCCTTTAACAATCGGCTCTCATTCATTTATCGATACATTTGAAGAACAGTTAATCGGAGCTAAGATTGGCAAAGAAGTAGAAGTTAATGTAACATTCCCTGAGAATTACCAGGCAGAGAACCTTGCAGGCAAGGCAGCTACATTCAAGGTAGTTGTTAAGGCAATCAAGGCAAAAGAACTTCCTAAGTTAGATGATGAATTTGCACAGGAAGTATCTGAATTTGATACACTTGCAGATTACAAGGCTGACATTAAGAAGAACTTAACAGAGAAGAAGAAAGAAGCTGCAAAGAGCGAAAGAGAAAGACTTGCAGTAGCTGCAGCAGTTGAAAATGCAACAATGGAAATTCCTGATGCAATGGTTAAGACACAGGTTAACCGTATGATTGAAGACTTTGCACAGAGATTACAGTCACAGGGACTTTCAATGGAACAGTATATGCAGTATGTAGGCGGTTCTCCTGAACAGTTTATGGAGACAATGAAGCCTGAAGCTACAACAAGAATCAAGAACAGCCTTGTACTTGAAGCAGTAGCTGAAGCAGAGAAGATTGAAGTAACAGAAGCAGACATTGATGCAGAGATAGAGAAGATGGCTTCTATGTACAATATGGAAGTTGAAAAAGTTAAAGAATTTATCGGTGATACTGAAAAAGACCAGATTAAGAAAGATCTTGCAGTACAGAAAGCAGCAGAACTCCTTGGAAGCAAGGCTGTTGAGAAAGCACCAAAGAAAGCTGAAGACGAAGAATAATTTTAATCATATTAATCAGATAGAAAGGGGATTTATATGAGTTTAGTACCTTATGTCATTGAACAGACAAGCCGTGGAGAAAGATCTTATGATATTTATTCAAGACTTTTAAAAGACAGAATTATTTTTCTTGGAGAAGAAGTAACTGATGTATCAGCAAATATTGTTGTTGCACAGCTTTTATTCCTTGAAGCAGAAGATCCGGGCAAGGATATCCAGTTATATATCAACAGTCCGGGCGGTTCGGTAACAGCCGGGATGGCAATTTACGATACAATGAATTATATTAAGAGTGACGTATCTACGATTTGTATCGGTATGGCGGCAAGTATGGGAGCCTTCCTTTTATCGGGAGGAACAAAGGGCAAGAGATTTGCACTTCCTAATGCAGAGATAATGATTCATCAGCCAAGTGGCGGTTCAAGAGGTATGGCTTCTGATATGAAAATCGTAGCAGACCAGATTCTTAAGACCAAACAGAAACTCAATGAAATCCTTGCTAAGAATACCGGCAAGCCAATTGATGTGATTGAAAGAGATACTGACAGAGATAATTATATGACAGCACAGGAAGCTCTTGAATATGGTCTCATTGACAGTATTATTGAGAACAGAAAATAATATTGAAGACTCCCGCCTGACAGCGGGAGTTATTCTTGCGTAATAAGTACGCAACAAAATGTATTAAAAATAACAGATTGGGGGACCGAAATGGCCGGAAACAGAGAAGACAAAGGATGTCGTTGTTCTTTTTGTAAAAAAAATCAGAATCAGGTTAGAAAACTTATATCAGGACCCGGTGACGTATTTATCTGTGATGAATGTATAGAAGTCTGCAACGAGATTCTTGCGGAACAGATATATGATGATGAACCATCTAAGGGCACTTTTACGGACATTAATCTGCTTAAGCCTATGGAGATAAAGGCTTTGCTTGATGAATATGTAGTTGGACAGGATAATGCCAAGAAGGTTCTTGCCGTATCTGTATATAATCATTACAAACGAATTATACATAAGGATTCTGTTGCGGATGACGGAGTTGAACTTCAGAAGAGCAATATTCTTATGTTAGGACCAACCGGTTCAGGTAAGACATATCTTGCACAGACACTTGCAAAGATACTTAATGTACCGTTTGCTATTGCAGATGCGACAACTCTTACAGAGGCCGGATATGTAGGTGAAGATGTAGAAAATATTCTCCTTAAGCTTATACAGGCTGCGGATTATGATATAGATAAAGCCGAAAAAGGTATTATTTACATAGACGAGATAGATAAGATTACCAAAAAATCAGAGAATGTCTCAATAACTAGAGATGTATCCGGAGAAGGGGTACAGCAGGCACTCCTTAAGATTCTTGAAGGAACAATGGCTTCGGTTCCACCTCAGGGCGGAAGAAAGCATCCACAGCAGGAACTTATACAGATAGATACAACTAATATTCTCTTTATATGTGGCGGTGCCTTTGACGGATTGGAAAAGATAATTGAGAACCGTATGGATCAGAAGTCAATCGGATTTAATTCCATTATAGCGGATAAGACGGACTTTGAAATCGGAGAATTTTTTGATAAGGTTCTTCCGCAGGATCTTGTCAAATTCGGATTAATACCTGAATTTGTAGGACGAATTCCTGTAACTGTGGCACTTGATATGTTGGATGAGGATGCCCTTGTAAAAATTATTACAGAGCCTAAAAATGCTCTTGTTAAACAGTACAGAAAGCTTTTTGAATACGATGAAGTCCAGCTTGAAATCACAGAAGAGGCAGTAAGGGCTATCGCCAAGAAGAGTCTTGAAAGAAAGACAGGTGCGAGAGGACTTCGTTCAATTATGGAAAAAGCAATGATGGATGTTATGTACGAGATTCCGTCAGATGATAATATTTCCAAATGTATAGTAACTGAAAATACTATTACCGGGGACGGCAAACCTGAGATTGAATACCGCAGTACTAAGGTAGATAAATCCGCTGCAAAATCCGCCAACAGTAAAAATGGAGACAAACATGAATAATGAGGTAATCAGATTACCGCTTATAACTCTAAGAGGAATGACCATATTACCACGTATGGTCATTCGTTTTGATATAAGCAGAAAAAAATCAATAAAAGCCGTTGAATATGCCATGAAGCATGAACGGAGAGTATTTCTTGTTCCGCAGAAATCACCGGAACCGGTTGAGCCTAAATTAGATGAAATCTATGAATACGGAACTGTATGCGAAATCAGGCAGGTAATCAAAATTCCGGGAGGACCTGCACAGGTAACGGTAGAGGGCCTTTATAAAGCAGTTGCAGACAAATACGAACTTGAGGATTCTGAAATTAATTACGCAATGACGAAAGAAGTGGATGAATCAGGAGGGTTTGAAGACAACGTAGAAAGAGAAGCATGGCGGAAAGTTGTAATAAAAGCCGTGGAGGATTACTGCAATAGTTCAGGCATAAAATCTGCTAATACCGTAAGACGTTTAAAAACGATAAAAGATGATGCCGGTTTTGTATATGAAGCAACAGCGGAGACACTTGATGATTTTATGCTGAGGGAAGAAATTCTCGCAACAGATGATATTGAAGAAAAATATTTTATCCTCAGTCATTCCATAATGAATGAAGCAGATATCAACGATTATAAAGAATTTATTATTTCCAAAATAAAGACCAAAATCAGCGAACAGCAGAAGGAATATTTTATAAATGAACAGATAAGACTTCTGAAAGAGGAGCTTGGTGGTGAGGATGAGGATGAAGAACTTGACGAAAAGGTAAAGAATCTTAACGCACCGGAATGTGTAAAGGAAAAGCTTGTTTCTGAGATGAAGAAATACAAAAGCTGTCCTAAGATGTCGTCAGAGCTTCAGGTAATCAAGAATTATATCGACACATTACTTGAGTTCCCGTGGAGCAATTTTACGGAAGAAAATAACGATATAAAACACGCAGAGAAGATACTCAATGAAGACCACTATGGACTTACCAAAGTCAAAGAAAGAATCCTTGAGTTTATTGCGGTAAAAAGTCTCAGTAAAGAAAGCGATGCACCTATTATCTGCCTTGTAGGACCTCCGGGAACAGGTAAAACCTCCGTTGCCATATCGGTAGCGAGGGCGTTAAACCGGAAATATGTCAGAATATGCCTTGGCGGCGTCAGGGACGAAGCAGAGATAAGAGGTCATAGAAGAACCTATGTAGGTGCAATGCCCGGACGTATCGTTGAAGGAATAAGCCAGGCAGGGACACTTAATCCGCTTATGCTTTTAGATGAAATTGATAAAGTGGGAACGGACAGCAGAGGAGATACTGCCTCAGCACTTCTTGAGGTACTTGACAGTGCCGAAAACAGTGCGTTTCACGACCATTTTATGGAAGTACCGGTGGATTTGTCAAAGTGTTTTTTTATGGCAACAGCAAATGACACACAGACAATTCCAAAGCCATTGCTTGACCGTATGGAGGTTATCGAAATTAACAGCTATACAGAGACTGAAAAGTTTCATATAGCCAAAGAACACCTTATTCCAAAACAGATTAAGAAAAATGGCTTAATGGCTAAACAACTATCATTCAGCAAAGATGCAGTCAATGGTATAATAGACGGATATACAAGAGAAGCAGGAGTCAGGGAATTAGAAAGAAGCATTGCTGCAGTATGCCGTAAAGCAGCCGCAAAAATAGTTTCCGGAGAGACACAGACTAACAAAATCAAAGCTTCTAATCTTAAAGAGTATCTCGGTACCATTAAGTTTGATAAAGAAGAAGCATTAAAATCCGATGCTGTAGGTATAGTAAAAGGACTTGCATGGACAGCAGTTGGAGGCGTGACTCTTGATGTGGAAGCCTGCATTATGGACGGTAAAGGCGAGATTACGCTTACAGGACAGCTTGGAGATGTGATGAAAGAGTCGGCAATAGTCGCACTTGGATATATAAGATCCAAAGCATCGGAATATGGAATAGATAAGGAACTTTTTGAAAATAAAGATATCCATATACACATTCCGGAGGGCGCGGTGCCAAAAGACGGACCATCCGCAGGAATTACAATGACGCTGGCGATGCTGTCTGCGTATACTAACCGTAAAGTAAGCCATGAATATGCCATGACCGGAGAAATAACGCTTCATGGTAATGTGCTTCCTATAGGCGGACTTAAAGAAAAGATTCTGGCAGCCAAGAATGCCGGAATAAAAAAGATTATTGTTCCTGATAAAAATAAAAAAGATGTTCTTGATATAGAAGCCGAAATTCTTGAAAATGTTGAGATAATTTATGTAAAGAAAATGGATGATGTAATCCGTAGAGCACTTTGCAAGGAGGACTAAATGGTAATAAAAAGTGTAAATCTTGAAACTGTATGCGGAATAACAAGTAAACTTCCCGAAAATACACTTCCGGAGGTCGCTTTTGCAGGCAAGTCCAATGTAGGAAAATCCTCATTGATTAATGCCATAATGAACCGGAAATCCTATGCAAAGACATCTTCGCAGCCCGGTAAGACACAGACAATTAATTTTTACAATATCAACAATGTATTTTATTGCGTGGACCTTCCGGGATACGGATATGCCAAGACAACCCTTGAGACAAGGGCAAAATGGGGCAAGATGATTGAACGCTATCTTAGCACCTCAAAACAACTGCAAAGAGTGTTTCTTCTTATCGATATACGCCACGCTCCATCTGAAAATGACAGACTTATGTATGAATGGATTGTAAGTGAAGGGTATGAACCTGTAATTATTGCAACTAAACTGGATAAAATAAAAAGAAGCCAGATACAGAAACAGGTAAAAATATTGAGAGAAGGTCTTGGAATGTCAAAAGAAGGAATACTGGTTCCCTTTTCGGCAGAAACAAAACAAGGACTTGAAAATATCTGGGAAATAATAGACAATGCCGTACTCAAAACGGAATAATTTAATAAAAACAGTTAAAAATAGTGTAAGATGATAAATTTGTATCAGTTAGTCATCTTGCACTTATTTTTTTTGAATGATAATATATATCTAGTTAGTTAAGACTAACTAAGTGTGAATAATCATTATGAACTCCTTATAACAGTAAATGCCAATACTGTGTATGCGGGAAATCCCCGCATAAGGAGTTTAGGATGAAATGAAAAGGAGATATGAACCATGAGTTACCTTGAAATTGAAAAAGTAATCGGAAGGGAGATCCTTGATTCCAGAGGAAATCCTACAGTAGAAGCAGAAGTATATCTTATTGACGGAACTGTTGGAAGAGGAACTGCACCAAGCGGAGCGTCAACAGGTGAATTTGAGGCTCTTGAGCTTAGGGACAATGATAAAACAAGATACCTGGGAAAAGGCGTTTCAAAGGCTGTAGATAATATTAATACTGTAATTAATGATGCAATCGCAGGAATGGATGCATCTGATATATATGCAATCGACCGCGCAATGATTAAAGCTGACGGAACAAAAGATAAATCAAAATTAGGTGCAAATGCAATACTTGCGGTATCAATTGCATGCTGCAGAGCCGCATCAATTTCCCTTGATATTCCATTATACAGATTTTTAGGCGGAGCTTCGGGAAACAGACTTCCTGTTCCGATGATGAATATTATTAACGGCGGATGCCATGCCCTTTCATCAGGACTTGACGTTCAGGAATTTATGATTATGCCTGTAGGAGCACCTTCTTTCAAAGAATGTTTAAGATGGTGTTCAGAAGTATTCCATAACCTTGCAGCAATACTTAAAGAAAGAGGTCTTGCAACAAGCGTAGGAGATGAAGGCGGTTTTGCACCTGCACTTAAGTCGGACGAAGAAGCTATTGAGACAATTCTTGAGGCAGTAAAGAAAGCCGGTTACGAGCCATACAAAGATTTCAGAATCGCTATGGATGCTGCATCATCAGAGTGGAAGAGTGAAAAAGGAAAAGGCTATTACAAACTTCCGAAGGCAGGTACAGAATATACATCTGCAGAGCTTGTAGAGCATTGGAAGAAACTTGTAGATAAATATCCTATCATCTCTATTGAAGACGGTCTTGACGAAGAAGACTGGGAAGGCTGGAAGATTCTTACAAAAGAACTTGGAGATAAGGTACAACTTGTAGGAGATGACCTTTTTGTTACCAATACCGAAAGGCTTTCAAAGGGTATAGAACTTGGATGCGGTAATTCAATTCTTATTAAGTTAAATCAGATTGGTTCGGTATCAGAGACACTTGAGGCAATTAAGATGGCACATAAAGCAGGCTATACCGCTATATCAAGCCACCGCTCAGGAGAAACTGCAGACACAACAATAGCAGACCTTGCAGTGGCTCTTAACACATGTCAGATAAAGACAGGCGCACCGTCAAGAAGTGAAAGAGTAGCCAAGTACAATCAGTTACTGCGAATTGAAGAAGAACTTGGTGAATCAGCAATATATCCGGGAATTAAAGCATTTAATGTAAAATAATTCTGTACAGATACTATGAAAGTCTCCCCTTGTGGCTTGGTTTGCCACAGAGGGAGGCTTTTTTCTGCCTTATAATAACTTATCATTGAGATTATGTTGGTAATTTGGTATCATATATACAAGTGTATTGGTGTGTAAATTATGAAACTATAAAGAAATCCGGAGGATTACATATGAGAACACGTAAATCAAGTATAGTGGGAAAAATGTGCTTTTTTATAATTATATCCACATTGTTTACCGCATTGGCAATAAGCATTGTATCAAAGAAAAGCATGAGCAGTTCAATTAAAGAGGAGAGGGATGGCAAGGCAGCTTTTATTGCCAAGGTAATACAGGAAGAACTTGGAGATGATGTCATAGAGGACATTGCAGCCAAGGGTGAGAACAGCAGCAGTTATGATGATTTTAAGAAACTTGCGGATAAATATTCCGAAACGGAAGATGTAGAAAGCATATATATTGATGAAAACAGCAAGGCAGTAGTTGTGGCTATGAATACCGCTGATATCAATAAAGAGGTTACAGGTTATGTAAAGCATATATGCTTTGTGGCATGTGCGGTATTTGCTGCGGTTCTTTTATTGTATTTCTTTGAGTCACTGACGATAAGACGTAATTTCAGAAATATTAATACGACAATTAAAGAATTGGGAAGCGAGAATGGTGACCTTACCCGCAAGCTTGACATACATTCCGGGGATGAACTTGAGATTCTCGGCAGCGGGCTTAACAAACTTTTGGACAGAGTACAATATATTATTAATAATATAGCAAAAGGTACAGATAATATTAATGAAAGTATGACATCTATTGGAAATGTTATGAGTGATGCAGAAGCTAAGGTAACATTAATCAATGATGATATGAATAATATGGTAGCAGCCACAGAAGAAATAGCTGCGTCAACGGCAACCGCTTTTAACGAAGTGACAGAATTTTGTCAGGGAACCGAAAAAATAGCTGAACTCACCGAAAAAAATACAGAACTTGCAAAGAAAATCAACAATATTTCCGGAAAAATTGCAAAACATTCCGATGAAGCAAAGGTTAAAGCATCAGACAATTATGAAATTATGAGCAGGAAACTCGAGACAGAGGATACTAATGCAAAGTCTGTTGAAAAGATTAATGCATTGTCCAATGACATACTTGCGATTTCTGATCAGACTAATCTTCTTGCAATTAATGCAAGCATAGAGGCAGCAAGGGCAGGAGAAGCAGGCAGAGGATTTGCGGTAGTTGCATCAGAGATAAGCACTCTTGCAGAAAGTACCAATAAGGCAGCTAATGAGATACAGGTCGTAAGTAACACGGTAATGCAGGCTATAGAAGGACTTGAATCAATTTCAGCACAAATGCTTGCATATATAAGGGACAATGTACTTAAAGATTACAGTGACTATTCACAGGCAAACAGACAATTTGCAAGTGATACTGAAATTATGAACCGCGATATGGAAAATTTATCTGATATAGTTAAGAAGTACGGAGAGTCTGTTGAAGAACTTAGGACATCGATAGAGTCTGTAAGTTCGGCAGCAGAAGAAAACAGTGCCGAGATAATTACGGTGGCAGATATGGTAGATAAATTTGATGCAGCAATGAAAGATACCGTGGCAATGACCAAAGCTAATATGGAGACAGCAGCAGATATGAAAAAAATCGTGTCTGACTATAAAACATCAGACACTGAAAACAAACCGGACCGATAATATAAATCAATATCAAGGAGATTTGTATGAAATTATGGAAAATCGGCGTTCTGGGGATAGCTGCAGCACTTTTTTTGAATGGCTGCGGTAAGGCCTGCAAAGATAAAATAATTAATCCTTCAGTGGAAGATATAACAACGGTAAGTGAAGATGAGACAACCAAGAATTTTATCAAAAATACTTACACGGGGATAGATATCCGTAACAAGGGTGAAATGACCAATGAAACGGGGGATGTGTCCCGTATTGGAATGAATATGTATCAATCCCGTATCAATGACAAGGATTTTTATTTTAATGATGTGGCTGTCCGTGATGGAAAAATGATTGTTGCATATTCACTTGTGACCAGGGTATATAATGACGGCGAAACAGAAAATAATCATAATTACGGAATGGATATATATGAAATACACATAGCTGTAATCAATATGAGTAATAAGGAAGTTATAAAAGATTTTGTGCCGGGAAAGGAATTCCTTAATGTTGTTTTTGACAGAGGCGGTATAAGATGTCTTAAGAACTGCTACGGTGGTACGGAAGGCACATATTATGATTACAGCCTTAATAAATTATTTGATTTTAAATGCGATTACGATAATCAGGGTTATTTTTCCGAAAACGGCTGCAGAATATATTACTTTGAAAGAAATAAAATATGTATGTATAACCCGGAGAATGGCTCAGTCAGCAATGTAAAGCCTCATAACAAAATGCTGATAACGGCAATTAACGGCGTTTTTACCGATATGAACAGTATTGATTATGTATCGGTATCGGGAATAGGAACAGACCTTAAATCCTATAATGGTATCTTCAGGACGGATACCGGGGAATTTATATATCTGAACAGATACACCGGGACAGATGTTTATTTTGATACTACTTCGGGTAATGGCATAATATGGGAAGAAAGAAACAATTCTTCAGACATTCATAATTGGAAAGTATATCTTCCGGATGACAAAATCTGCAATATCAGATATAGTGGAGAGACACAGGATATTTACTTCAAGGTATTGGATAACGGAGATATATTTTTTTATGGATATAACGGAGAATATGTTGAAATGACATTGTTTGACGGTTATAATTACAAGTGTAAAGGAATTACAAGGCTTGACATCAGAACAATGTTTGATGATGCCGTGAATGGATATCTCATATCTCAGGTTGAGCCGGTATATCTTAACGATAATGGGATTATGATTGTATTAAGTGATGGCAATTCAGGCAACTATTATTTTGAATGGGATATAACCCGGAACAGTGAATATAATGTTAATATAGAAATATATGGTGCAGATGAAGACTTTCCATCGGTTGCATCTATGGCAGAATTATATGATCCTGAATTGTTTGTAACGGGTAAATTATCTGACGGACTTCTTCCACTGAATGACCGGGTAAAAGATATTGAGGACAAATATAATATAAAAATAAGCATAGGCGAAGAATGCAGCAATATCATCGGCGGATACGCAATAAGAGCACTTACCGATTATGATGATGTTAACAATGCTTTGGATATCCTTGATGAAGAATTGTCAAAATACCCTGAAGGTTTCATAGAGCAGATCAGATATGGGAATTATGATACGATACATTTTTATATCGCAGCGGATCTGATAGGAATATCATCTGAGACGTTGAACACCGCAGGTGGTTTCCAGATGGAGATAGGCAATGAATCTGTTATTGCGGTGGATTTTACTAATTTTACGGTCGCAAGAACTACAATTCATCATGAACTAGGTCATTGTATAGATGATACTCTTACATATAATGGTTATATGGATGAGAATATCTGGAATAGCTATAATCCATTATCTGTAACAGGAGGATCTATATATACAGATACTTATGATTTGTTTGGGAATTACGGCGATGAGGTATACGCTTACGGTTCTAATGGTGAAGATTGTGCAAATTCATATTTTGTGGACACATATTCAATGACTTATCCGTCAGAGGACAGGGCAAAGATATGGGAAAATATAATGTCTGACGAGAAATATGTGTATTGGGAAAAGACCCCGCACCTTACAGCAAAACTTAATTACTATGCCGAATGTATCCGGCAAAATTTTGATTCTACCGGATGGAATGATGTCCGTTGGGAAAAATATATGAATATATAACATAGGAGGAAAAATGGGAGCAGATTATTTAATTTTTACTGATGTATCTACGGATATAGATAAGGAAATGCTTAAAAAGTACGATATCAGATTCGTACCGATGGAATATGTGTTAGGCACGGACACATTTTACTGTGAACAGCCTGAAACGGAGGAGATGATGCACAATTATTACGAAAAACTCCGTAATAAGATAGAAACACATACAAGTCAGATTACCCCTAACAATTATTATGAAGTATTTGAACCCTTTGTAAAAGAGGGAAAGTCCTTGATATATATTTCATTATCAAGCGGATTAAGCAATACTTACGAATCAGCCCTTCTTGCAGCCAATAATCTTAAAGAAGATTATGAAGATGCGGAAATTGAGATTGTGGATTCGCTTTCAGCAACAGGAGGAATGGGCATTTTATGTGAAATTGCGGGAATGAATCGCGAAAAAGGAATGAATTGCAAAGAAAATGCGGAATGGCTCAGAAATAACGCAATCAGAATCAATCATTGGTTTGAAGTGGAGGATCTTATATACCTTAAAAGGGGCGGAAGGGTATCAGCCGCAACTGCTGTTATAGGAACCGCACTTAATATCAAGCCGGTGCTTAGAATAGACAGGGAAGGCCATCTTGAAAATATTGATAAGAAAAGGGGCAACAAGCTTGCTTTGAAAGCACTCTTTGACAGGTTTACGGAAAGTTTTGATATGCATATAGAATATCCTGTATATATATCGTGTGCGGATAATATGAAAGATGCAATGGCACTTAAGGAAATGATTCTTGAAAAATATCCGGAGGCTGCGGTAAGAGTAACGATGTTAAGCCCGATAATAGGAGCACATACGGGACCTGATATAGTTGCACTTATCCATTACGGAAAAGAAAGAGAATAGTTACATAGATTACCTGTGGTTCGTAACCACAGGTAATTTGGTTTCTATGGTGTAGTTATCAGGTACTCTGTGGGCATGGGGAACCGCTATGTGCCCTTCCCTGTTAAGAATACGTTTTACATAGTCGCCTTCATTGGAAAGAGGTGTGTCAAACTCCATGCCGTAAAGGCGGTCATTCTCTGCACTGCCGATTTTATGCAGGTCTGATCCTGCTGTCATGAATATATTATGTTCCCTGCAATATATCTCAGCATTATGGTTGTTATACATGTGGTTAAATGTATTATATCCCTCCATGGCGTCACATGTATCGGGGTTAAGATATATCGTGTTAAGGTAGTCCCGCTCGCGGAACGGATGTGCCTGTACTACCAGCCCGTTATCCCTGTGAATTACGTCATACTGTTCTGCACGGCTGTAAGACATTATGTCAGGATGGCCTAAAAGCCACTTTTTATCAAGTCCGTAAATCAGAAATTCATCGCCGTCAAAATTGGCCTCCCAGCCAAAAAATACAGGAAAATCAATGGCATCTCCGGCTTCTTTTGCTAATTCATAACTGCGGCAGAACATATTGACCCTGTCTTCCCAGGGAAGGTCATTGGAAATACGACAGTTGCCGTTAAAAAAATGGTCTGTTATAAATATACCACTGTAGCCTAATGATTTATAATAAGCAGGATATTCTGCAGCACTTGTTGAACCGCAGCGGCTGCTTTCTTTTGTATGTAAATGAGTCTCATATTTAAACATAATTACAGAACCTCCGCTCTTGATTATATCATATTATTGATTTAGAATGAATTATATATGAGGTAAATTATGAAAAAAGTTCTTAATTCAGAGGCAGTTAAAATTATTGCACTGGTAACAATGCTTATTGATCATATAGGCTATATTATGTACGGACATATTGATACAGGTGTATACAATGTGCTGAGAGGAATCGGAAGAATATCTTTCCCACTTTTTGCTTTTTTAATAGCGGAAGGTTTTTTCTATACAAAGGATGAAAAGAAATATTTATTAAGAATAATGAGTTTTGCTTTTATATCCGAAATACCATTTAATATGATGACAGGAGGCAGAATAATATACACCGGTTCAGTTAATGTTCTGTTTACGTTTACGATAGCACTTCTCGTACTGTACGTGTGCAGATATTACGATAAAAAGGGACTGGGCTTTGGCATATTGCATTTTCTGACAGTTGTTGTGGGAATGGCGCTTGCTTTTTTAATAAAGTCAGACTATACCTACTGCGGGGTGGCTCTGGTATTTATATTTTATTATATGAGATATAATAAAGGAGCAGGGTATTATTTAACAGCCGCATTTATAATGGTTTTATACGGTGAAATGATAAGCTCTTTAGCAGCAGTTTTTTCACTTGTTTTTATCTACTTGTATAATGGAGAAAAGGGTAAATACGGTAACAGAATAAAATGGTTCTTTTATGTATTTTATCCTGTTCATATGATGATACTTGGTATTATTGGGAGGTTTTTGTAAATGGCAGATATAATGGATTACATGGAGTGGAGGGGCGACGTTACTTTTGATATGATTCCTGTTAATGAAGTTGATGGGTTGATCTTTTCTCAATTTGCATACATTCCGTTAGAGGGTGTTATTGATGATATGTCAGGAGAGATGAGTGTTCTTGAAGCAGGAAACAGATTTTTTGGTATCCATAGTGAAGAAGAGATAAGCGGATATACAGAATTATTAAAGAATTGCTGCCGGGTTTTTAAGGGAATGATGAATTGCGACAGGTTTAAAAATTTAAAAATAAAGTATTATCATGCCGATTTTAACCCTGAGATAGCGAAACAGTTTGGCGCAGTGACTATTGTAATCCATAATGATTTGTATTATGTGGCATTTCGCGGCACAGATGATTCTTTAGCAGGATGGGAAGAAGATTTTAAGGCGTGTTATACAATGCCTGTTGAAGCACAGGTAGAGGCAGAAAGTTATCTTGGCAGGATTTTTAATGATTATGATGGTAAAATATATATCGGAGGGCATTCCAAGGGAGGAAACCTTGCAGTATATGCGGCAATGACTGAAGGTTATAAGCACAGGGACAGGGTCGTAAGAATACATAATTTTGACGGACCCGGATTCCTGGAGGAATATGTCAAGACAACTGAATACCAGACTATGGCAAAAATCGTCGAAAATTACAATCCTAAGGCATCTATAGTGGGAATGATAATGTTCCGTGATGATGATTGTGTAATAGTTGAAAGCTCTGAAAAAGGACTTATGCAGCATACGGGAATTTCATGGCAGGTCAAGGGTACACATTTTGTTACCGCAGACAGCTTTGATAATTTCAGCATGGTATTCAGCCAGGCAAATAAGACATGGATTAATGGAATAAGTGAAGAGGAAAGGGAACTTTTTATAGAAATTGTATTTCGTATATTAAGGGACGGTTTTGACACGGTTACAGGTCTTAAAGAAGGCTTTTTTACAACTGCCACTGCTATCATAAAGTCCTATAACGGAATTGAAAAAGAAACCAGACGTATGATAAGAAGGATAGTTGGACATGTTATAAAACTTAGCAAGGAATCTTATTTTGAAACAAGAAAAATGATAAAATCTTCAGAAGAAAAGGGAAATTGATATGGACGTTAGTTTATATCTATGTTAATATACTCCTTAGACTAAAGATCGTGTCTGAATATCTTTAAAAGGTGAATATTATATGAAAAATAATGAGAAGTTTGATACTGTAACGGGATTACCATACTATGACAGTTTCATTGGGATTGCGAGGGAAGAGTTAGCTAATAACTTTGTACCGGGGCATTATGTTCTGATAGCGACGGATGTTAGTAACTTTAAGTACATTAATCATATTTACGGATATAGTAAAGCTAATGAATTGTTGCGGGATTTGATAGCATTGATTAGTAATAGTGATGATGGAAACGTTTCCACCTGCAGAACCCATTCGGATCATATAATCAGCCTTTTTAAATATAACGGAGATAAGACGGCATTTTGCAGCCGTGTGGACAGATACAGCAGGGATTTTGTTAAAGGTAATAACAGAAAATATCCTTCGATTATGCTTCACCTTAACAATGGTATACTTTTTATTGATGAATATAATGATGATTTAATATATTGCATAGATAAGGCTAACGTTGCAAGACGCAGGGCTAAGGGTAATTATTGTGTGTCCAGTGTGATCTTTTCAGACGACATGATGGATAAGGAAGAGGAAGATGCTAAGATACTTGCCGTATTTGATACTGCAATTAAGAATGGCAATATTAAGACCTTTTATCAGCCAAAGATTAATATCCGGACCTATGAAATTAATGGTGCTGAAGTACTTAGCAGAATTTATGACAGCAACGGCAAGATGCTGTACCCTGATACATATATTCCGGTTCTTGAGAACAGCGGTAAGGTTGTGGAACTTGACCGTTATGTTATGAGGGAGGCTTTTGCCTCCATCAGAAAGTGGATTGATATGGGATGGAAAGTGGTTCCTGTGTCAATTAATCTTTCAAGAATGCATTTTTATGAGAACAATGTGGCTGATAATATATATAATGAGTTTAGACGTTACAATATTCCTGTGGAATATGTAGAACTGGAACTGACAGAGTCCTTATTTTTTGCAGATTCAGACATAATTATAAGAGAAATTTCCAAGCTTAGAAACTATGGATTCAAAGTAAGCATGGATGATTTCGGAGTTGGATACAGTACACTTAATACACTGGGTACACTTCCGGTAGATATTATTAAATTTGACAAGGGTTTTATAAGCAATAGTATGAATAATGAAGCAGTTTACCAGATACTGCAAAGTCTGGTACATGTATTCAGACAGATTAATTATGATGTGATTTGTGAAGGAATAGAGACAAAGGAACAGGAAAAGCTTATTTTTGAATGTGGTTGTGATAACGTTCAGGGTTTTCTGTATGACAAGCCTCTTGAAAGAGATATATTTGAGGACAAGTATCTTAAGAAACAACCTATACAATGCCTGGAGGGATAGTACTTGATTTGCTGTGACGGAATTTTTTTTGATGAACTCACAAGGCTGCCATATGACAGATATTTTGTAAGGCAGGCTCAGGAACTAATTAGAAACCAACTGAAGAGACCTGTAATGATTTCACTTGATATAAGTAATTTTAAATATTTTAATCGGATGTATGGTTATAAAGAAGGTGACCGGCTTATCAGTAGAATGGTGGAATGTTTCTGCCATAATAACGCTGACTGTGTACTGGCATACAGAATATATGTTGACCATATTATCATATTGATTGAAGCAGAAGGATTGCCGGAGAAAGTATTCAAGGCAAAATATAACGATATGTTATCCCGTTTCAGTGAGAAGACGAATATGGAATTTCCTTTGGCACGAATAAGACTTTACCTCGGTGCATATTATGTAGAAGACAGAGATGAAGACATCGGGATAATAATTGATAAGTCACAATATGCAAGACGTAGTATTAAGAAAAATTATCTTACCGGTATTGCAATTTTCAGGGCAGATATGGAAAAGAAAGCTGTTGATGAAGCCAAAATAATTCCTATGTTTTATTCAGCTTTGGAGAATGACAGAATAGAAGTTTACATACAACCCAAATTTTCAATAGATGATGAACGCCTTATCGGCGGCGAAGCACTTTCAAGGATAATGGATAATGACGGAAATATAATATCTCCGGGAATGTATATAGATATACTTGAAAGAACCAATTTAATTTCAAAGCTTGATGGGTATGTAATCAGAAAGCTGATTGCAATTCAGAAAAAGTGGATGGACGAAGGGAGACCGCTTACGACAATATCCCTTAATCTTTCCAGGGTTGACCTGTTAGAACAGGGATTTGTTGACGGTATTCATCAGGCAATTGTTGAATCGGGTGTACCGTCCGGGTATTTTGAATTTGAACTGACGGAGACAGTCTTTTGCGAAAATATTACAGAAATCACAAAACAAATTGATTTTCTGAAAGAAAAAGGGTATAAAATAAGTATGGATGATTTTGGCTCTGGCTATAATTCGCTGTACATGTTGGGAAAAATACCCGTTGATATAATCAAGTTCGACAGAGGTTTTGTACTTAACAGTCTCCACGGAGAGACCGGTCGGACAATAATGAAGAATCTCATACATACCTTTACAGATGTTGATTTTGAAATTATCTGCGAAGGCATTGAAAATAGAGAGGAAGAAAGCATCGTGTACAGCTGCGGATGTAATGCAGTACAGGGCTATCTTCATGATAAACCATTACCATATTATATTTTTGCTGACAAATATTTATTGGCAACTAATGATGATTAAAGGAGGAGAATTAATATGGCAAGAGGAGGCGGTGGCGGAGGCCACTCAGGAGGAAGTTTTGGAGGAGGCCGTTCAGGCGGAAGCTTTGGCGGCGGCGGACGTTCAAGCAGTTTCGGAGGACGTTCAAGTAGTTTCGGTGGAGGATATTCAAGCGGTTCAAGCCACCGTTCATCATATTACGGAGGTTCAAGAAGCTCGTATTACGGACGGCCGACAAGAAGGGTGTACTATGGTTCGCGTGGTTCATCACCATGCGGATGTATGTTTGGTTTCCTTATATTTGCGATGATTTTTATCGGCGGTTTATTTTCAGCATTGGGTGGTTCGTTAGGTAGTAATATTACCAAGAGTAACGAGAAACGTGAGAAGATGGACACTTCCAACACTACATATTCCAACACATGGTTTGTTGACGAACTTGGATGGTTAGGAAGAGGAAGTAAGCTTAGAGACGGTCTTGAAAGCTTCTATAAGAAGACCGGTGTACAGCCTTTAGTATATCTTGCAGAATACAAAGAAGACTATGATTTTAACAATTATGATTATATGTATGCAAAAGCAGAAGCTCTTTATGAAAAACTGTTCGGTTCAGATGAAGGACATCTCCTTTTCGTGTACTTTGCGTGCAAGAATGATTATCCGTCATTAATGGATGGAAAGGCATTCTATATATGCGGTAAGCAGACGGAAGTGGTTATGGATGAAAATGCCAAGTCTATTCTTGAGTCTTCATATGACTACTACTATTATGGTGATACATCTATAAGTGTTGAAGAGATGCTTGCCAAGGCATTTACAAGAGCCGGTAAAGAGATAATGAAAGGGCCTATCAGAGCTAGGTACGTTGTTATAATTATAGTATCTGTTGTAGGTGCTATCGTTGTTATTTCATTACTGTTTAAGTGGTGGAAAGCAAGAAAGGCACAGAAGAACAAAGAAGCAGAGGACCTTGAAAGGATTCTCAGCAAACCGCTTGAGACATTTGGCAAATCAGATGTAGACGATTTAAAGGATAAATATAAAGACTGAATATAACAACTAAATGGCAAGGAATATCCTTGCCATTTGTTACAGATAGGGAAATGCAGAAGTTGCATTATGTGTGGAAACAGAGTGGGGAATTATACTATGGAAAAAACTACAAAAAGAAAAAGCCTGATGGGCACATTTAATTACATAATAATATTACCGGTATTTTTTATCGGCATTGTTATGGCAGGTATAAGCTATATTCTGATTAAGAAGAATGTATATTATGAGATTCGGTCAGGAATGGAAAACGAGGCATATACAATAGCCAATACTTATGATGTTATGTATCCCGGATATTATGAATTGGTTAAGGCGGAGAACCTTATGGCTCTTAAGAAAGGAGAACATTATCTTACCAATGATTTTATTGATAACATAAAAGAGGATACGGGACTTGAGATAACAATTTTTTACAATGACATAAGAATGATTACAACCTTACACAGTGATAATAAAAGGATTACCGGAACAAAAATGAATTCGGCAATCAAAAAGGATGTTCTTGACAATGGATGCACTATGTTTTATGACGATGTAAGAATAGAAGGAGAACGTTTTTTTGCATATTATCTGCCGGTTCATAACGGAAGCGATAATATAATAGGAGCAATATGTATACTGAAGCCGGCAAATCAGATTCATTCAAAATTTGCAAAACAGGTAATTCCGCTTATAGCGATAATTATTGCCGGCGTTGTGATAATTACGTATCTGAATTATCTCTACTTTGGTAAACTTAATAAGAATTTCAAACATATAAGAAATTTTCTCGGGGAAGTTACGGGCGGCAATCTTAAAGCTGAAATGAACCGGGAAGCCCTGACAAGGGAAGATGAAATAGGAGATGTTGCTAAGGCAAGCGTGAATATGCAGAGGTCTTTGAGAAACCTTATAGTTAAAGATTCACTTACCGATTTATATAATAGGAGATATTGCAACCAGAATCTTAAAAACATATCTGAGCAATATATAAAGACGGGGGAGCCATATACCCTTGCGATAGCGGATATTGACTTTTTCAAAAAAGTTAATGATACATACGGACACACCGCAGGCGATGAAGTGCTGGTAAGTGTTGCACAGATTATGAAGAAAAATATGGCCGGAAAAGGTTTTGCTGCAAGATGGGGCGGTGAGGAATTTCTGCTTGTGTATACAGGCTGTGATATGGAAACCACATTAGCTTATCTTGAAATTCTTACAGAAGCCATACGTGAAATGTATGTTGAGTATGACGATAAGACAATCAGAATTACCATGAGTATAGGTGTGGCAACAGGAAATGGTGATTCTGTTGATAAAGTATTATGTACAGCAGATGACAGATTATACCACGCAAAAAGAGAGGGACGTGACAGAGTTGTCTCAGATTAAAAAATTATTTCTAAACAGAAACTTATGTTGACTTTTTAGAAATCCATTGATAACATAACGTTAAAAGGTTGTGAGGCGTAAGCCTTAAAATATATGATAACATATTAGGAGGAACTTAAATGAGCCATTATTCCAAAGAGGACATTATTAAGTTTGTAGAGGAGAACGACGTTGAGTTTATCAGACTTCAGTTTACCGATCTTTTCGGTATCCTTAAGAACGTTGCAATTCCTAAGGGCCAGTTAAAGAAAGCACTTGATAATCAGATGATGTTTGACGGTTCATCAATTGACGGCTTTGCCCGTATTGAGGAATCAGATATGTGTCTTCGTCCTGATCTTGACAGTTTTGTTATATTCCCATGGAGACCACAGACAGGTAAAGTTGCAAGATTAATTTGCGATGTTTATAAGACTGACGGTACACCATTTGAAGGAGATCCAAGACATATTCTTAAGAAAGCGATAGCAGAAGCTGAGAAGATGGGATACACATTCAATGTAGGACCTGAATGTGAATTTTTCTTATTTAACGTGGATGAGAACGGGGCACCTACAACCAATTCTAATGATCAGGCTGCATATTTTGACCTGGGGCCTAATGATCTCGGAGAAAATGCAAGACGTGACATGGTACTTACACTTGAAGATATGGGATTTGTCATTGAAGCATCCCATCATGAGTGTGCACCTGCACAGCATGAGATAGATTTCAAATACGGTGAAGCAGTCAAGACAGCGGATTCAATTATGACATTTAAGCTTGCTGTTAAGACCATCGCCCAGAGACATGGACTGCATGCGACATTCATGCCTAAGCCTAAGGCTAATATGGCAGGTTCAGGTATGCACATCAATATGTCTCTTGAAAAAGACGGTAAGAATGTATTTGCTGATGAGAACGGCAAGAATGGATTAAGTGAAGAGGCATACCATTTTATAGCGGGACTTATGAAGCATATTAACGGTATTGTTGCAATAACCAACCCACTTGTTAATTCATATAAGAGACTTATTCCGGGCTACGAAGCACCTGTTTATATAGCATGGTCTGCTAAGAACAGAAGCCCTCTTATCAGAATTCCGGCAGCCAGAGGAAAGGGAACAAGAGTAGAACTCCGTAATCCGGATCCGACAGCTAATCCATATCTTGCACTTGCTGTATGCCTTATTGCAGGACTTGATGGAATTAAGAATAAATTAGAAGTATGTGACAGCGTTGATGCGAACATCTATGCCATGACTAAGAGAGAGAGAAGAGAAAGAGGAATTGACAGTCTTCCGGAGACTCTTATTGATGCAGTCAAGCACCTTGAAAAAGATGAACTCATCATGGAATTCCTTGGCGAAGAGACAGCAGAAAAATATATCGAAGCTAAGAAAGCAGAATGGAAATCATACAAGGTTGCCGTAAGTGAATGGGAAGTAAACCAGTATCTGAGTACATATTAATATCCAATCACCGGAGGCAGTAATATGGAGAACGTTGTAGTTGTTTTCCCAAAGCTGGATGATGGCAATAAAATTAAAGCTGTTCTTGTTAAAAATGGTATTAATGTTGATTATGTATGTACAAGTGGTGCACAGGCACTTGAGTATGTAAATAAGCTGAATGAAGGAATTGTGGTATGCAGTTACCGTTTTACGGATATGTATTACACACAGTTAAAAGAAGATTTGCCGGATGGTTTTGAGATGCTTTTGGTGGCATCTAAAGGCCACTGGCTTGATGGAGAGGATACCCATATTATTAAAATTGGTACTCCTCTCAAAATTTTTGATCTGTTAAATACAGTTCATATGATGTTTGAAGCACAGACAAGGCGCCGCAAGAAGAGCAGGGTAGTACCAAAATTCAGAACCGAAGAAGACAGAAAAGTAATTAAAGAAGCAAAAAGTGTATTGATGGACAGAAATAATATGTCTGAGTCTGAAGCACATGCGTATCTGCAGAAATGCAGTATGGACAGTGGCAACAGCCTTGTAGAGACAGCGGGCATGGTAATATGTCTGTACAGATGCTGATAGAAAGAGGTAAGCTATGAAATTTACTAAAATGGAAGGTCTTGGAAATGACTATGTATATGTAAATTGCCTTGAGGAGAAGATTTCTGACCCTTCAAAGACTGCGATTGAAGTAAGTGACAGACACTTTGGAATCGGTTCTGACGGACTTATTCTTATCAAACCTTCTGATAAAGCAGATTTTTTTATGGAAATGTATAATGCAGACGGTTCACAGGGAAAGATGTGCGGTAACGGAATAAGGTGCGTCGGCAAATTTGTATATGATTACGGCCTTACCGATAAGACAGAAATAACCGTGGATACCTTAGCAGGAATAAAATACCTTAGTCTCAATGTTGAAAACAAAGCAGTGAAGTCAGTCAGGGTTAATATGGGTAAGCCTGAATTTACTCCTGCCCTTATACCTGTCAAAGCGGACGGGGACGGTGTTATTGACAAGGAATTTGTTTTTGGCGGCAATGCATACAGAATAACCTGTGTGTCAATGGGCAATCCTCATTGTATTACATACATGGATGATATTAAGAATCTTGAAATTGAAAAAATCGGACCTGTATTTGAGAATGACAGTATTTTTCCTGACAGGGTCAATACAGAGTTCGTGGAAGTTATAGACAGAGATACTCTTTCGATGAGAGTATGGGAAAGAGGCTCAGGAGAGACTCTTGCCTGCGGAACAGGCGCTTGTGCAGTAGCGGTAGCGTCTATTCTTAACGGTCTTTGCAATGACAGCGTAACAGTAAAGCTTCTGGGCGGTGACTTAAAGATAACATGGGACCGGGAAGCTGACGTTGTTTATATGGAAGGACCTGCCAATATTGTATTTACCGGTGATTGGAACCGATAAAATATATAACATTCCGGAGGAAACAATATGTTCAAAATTAATGAAAACTACCTTAAATTACCTGGAAGTTATCTTTTTTCCACAGTAGGAAGAAAGGAAAGGGAATATAAAAGCGCTCATCCCGACAAAAAGGTAATCAAATTAAGTATCGGCGACGTAACACAGCCGATTGCACCTACAATTATTAAGGCAATGCATGCAGCAGTTGATGAAATGGGTAATGCAGCAACATTTCACGGATATGCACCTGACCTTGGATATGAATTTTTGCGTAAGGCAATAGCTGACGGTGACTATAAGACAAGAGGCGTTGATATTGCCATTGATGAAATATTTGTATCGGACGGTGCAAAATGCGACTCAAGTAATATCCAGGAGATACTCGGACTTGATAACAGAATTGCAGTAGGTGATCCTGTATACCCTGTATATGTGGATTCTAACGTTATGGCAGGACGGGCAGGCGACTATAACAGTACAACAGGAACATGGAGTAATGTTATATATATGCCTTGCAGGGAAGAAAATAATTTCGCTCCCGAGCTTCCAAAGGAAGTACCTGACATAATATATCTTTGCTTCCCTAATAATCCTACGGGAGCTACAATTAACAAAACAGAACTTCAGAAATGGGTTGATTATGCTAACGAGCATAAATCACTTATCATATATGATGCAGCTTATGAAGCATATATATCGGATGCGGATGTTCCTCACACAATTTATGAGTGTGACGGTGCCAAGACATGCGCTATCGAGCTCAAGAGTTTTTCAAAGAATGCAGGATTCACAGGTGTAAGACTTGGTTATACCGTAATTCCAAAAGAACTTGAATGTGACGGTGTGAAGCTTAATGCTCTCTGGGCAAGAAGACACGGCACTAAGTATAACGGGGCACCTTATATCGTGCAGAGAGCCGGAGAAGCGGTATATTCCGAAGCCGGCAAGGCAGAACTTAAGGAACAGGTTGCTTACTACATGAAAAATGCAAAGGTAATCAAGGACGGACTTGAGAAAGCCGGATACTCTGTATCAGGCGGTGTCAATGCTCCATATATCTGGTTAAAGACAATAGATGGAATGACCTCATGGGAATTCTTCGACTATGTTCTTGAAAATGCCAATGTTGTAGGAACACCGGGTTCAGGATTCGGACCAAGCGGCGAGGGCTACTTCAGACTGACAGCATTCGGAACATACGAAAATACCGTAGAAGCCATCGAGAGAATGAAGAAGATTATTAAATAATTTTAATTTAAGGCATCCTGACCTGAAAATGGGAGGGGTGCCTTAAAAAATAAGGAGGTAATAAATAATGAAAAAATTAGGATTTATATTTGCTTTAGTTGCCGCAATTGTTATGATGACAGGTTGTGGTAAAAGCAACAGTAATACGGGAAAAACACTTAAACTGATTATATATTTTGAATCTTCGGATGTATCTTCATGTAAAGAGGAACTGCACAAATGGCTGGGAGATAAGTATGAGATATTGTCAGAAGAATATAAGACAGATGAAGAACAGGCGGATGAATTCAGGAATAAATATGATTTGAATGAAAATATGTTTAACATCGAAACCGGTAAAGTAACAATCTGCACACTCCTGTTGGATAATATAAAAGATGAGATAGAAGCAGAAAAAATTAAGCAGGGTATGGGTGAAGTTAAAAATGTAGGGTTAGTAAAAATGTCATACCCTTATGAAAAGCAGGATGAGCAGGTTATCATAACGGAAGAAAGTGAGGAAACTTTAAAATACAAGGATGAGATTGTATTAAGTTTTTACTATGAAGCAGATAATGAGGAACAGTGTGAGAATGGAATTGTCGCTTCCATAAAAGATAAATATTCCGTTGAAGAGGTAGGTTATACAAATTTTTCCGAAGACATAAAGAAATATAAAGAGCAAAATCCTGATGAAGTGGTTGTTGTTCCGCAAAAAAATGTTTTTATTTGTAAGATGCGTATTAAAAATATAAAAAGTGAGTCAGATATAAAAACAATAGTAGCTGAAATTGAAAAAGATGAAAAAGTAAGTCAGGTAGAATATATAAGACCTACTTATCATTAATGGTATAAAAAAGATAAATAATTATCAGAAAGAGATTGTTTTTAAGAAATAGATGGGACAGAATACCTGATCCTCATTTTCCCCCTTGCATTAATATTTTGTATGTGATACTATTTATTCCATAGTGAAAGGCAATGAACAAGACTCATATTCATGGACTCCGACAGGAAGAAGACATCATCGACTGAGAGTGACTTTAGGAGGGACGGAATAGCGGGAACACTTGGGAGCCGGCTTTCTGAACTTAAGTAGGTCAGCACGTTGGTACGCGTTAAGTACGAGAGAGGAAGATTTTCTTCAATGCGGGTGGTACCGCGGATAATGTGATTATTCGTCCCGGAATACAATGTATTTGTATTCCGGGATTTCTTTTGTTTGAAGATATGGTTTTAATCACAGAAAATTATTTTAGGAGGACCAACATGGGAAATATTTACAGAGATATGACTCTTGAAAATTTAGACGAGTCATATATTGGCAAAGAACTTAAAGTGGCAGGATGGGTAGAAAATATCCGTGACCACGGTGGAGTTTCTTTTATCGATTTAAGAGATATGTACGGCGTATTGCAGGTCGTAATAAGAGATACGGAACTTCTTAAAGGAATTAAAAAAGAAGAAAGCATTTCCGTAGAAGGATTAATGGAGCAGAGAGACGAAGAGACATATAATCCTAAGATTAAGTCAGGAACAATCGAACTTGAAGCACATAAAATAACAACACTTGGACAGGTGTATACACAGCTTCCGTTTGAAATCCAGACATCCAAGGAAGTAAGAGAAGATGTAAGATTAAAATACCGTTATCTCGATTTAAGAAATGAAAAAGTAAAAGACAATATTTTATTCAGATCAAAAGTAATAGCATATCTCCGTCAGAAAATGACAGAGATGGGATTTGTTGAAATACAGACACCAATTCTTTGTGCATCATCACCTGAAGGCGCAAGAGATTATATCGTTCCATCAAGAAGATATAAAGGTAAATTCTATGCACTTCCACAGGCACCACAGCAGTATAAGCAGCTTCTCATGGTATCGGGAATTGATAAGTATTTCCAGATTGCACCATGTTTCAGAGATGAAGATGCAAGAGCTGACCGTTCACCGGGAGAATTTTACCAGTTGGATTTTGAAATGAGCTTCGCAACACAGGAAGACGTATTCAAAATCGGTGAAGAAGTATTAACATCAACATTTGAAAAATTTGCACCTGAAGGATATGAAGTAACTAAAGCACCTTATCCTATTATCAGCTATAAGCAGGCAATGCTTGAGTTTGGTTCGGATAAGCCTGACCTTCGTAACCCACTCAGAATTATAGATGTAACGGATTTCTTCCAGAAATGTACATTTAAGCCATTTATCGGCAAGACTGTAAGAGCAATCAAGGTTCATGCCGATATGTCAAAGGGCTTCCATGAGAAGCTTCTCAAGTTCGCAACAGGAATCGGAATGGGCGGACTTGGATACCTTGAGGTACTTGAAGACGGAAGTTACAAGGGACCTATTGACAAGTTTATACCTGACGAACTTAAAGAAGAATTTAAAACAATCGCAGGTCTTAGCACCGGTGATACAATTTTCTTTATGGCAGATAAAGAAGAAAGAGCAGCATTTTTCGCAGGCCAGATTCGTACAGAGCTGGGAACAAAGCTTGATTTAATTGAGAAGAACGCATATAGATTTTGTTATGTAAATGACTTCCCAATGTTTGAAAAAGATCCTGAGACCAAGAAAATCGGATTTACACATAATCCATTCTCAATGCCACAGGGCGGACTTGAAGCACTTAATACCAAAGATCCTCTCGATATCCTTGCATATCAGTATGATATCGTATGTAATGGTGTAGAATTGTCATCAGGAGCAGTCCGTAACCACGATATGCAGATAATGGTTAAAGCATTTGAAATCGCAGGTTATGATGAAGAAGTATTAAAGGCAAAATTTGGCGCATTATACAATGCGTTCCAGTTCGGTGCACCACCACATGCAGGAATGGCTCCGGGCGTTGACCGTATGATTATGCTTCTCAGAAATGAAGAAAATATCCGTGAAGTAATAGCATTCCCAATGAGCGGAACCGCACAGGACCTTATGTGCGGAGCACCTAACGAAGTAACAGAGCAGCAGCTCAGAGAAGTTCATATTAAAGTAAGAGATTAATTTGAGGTAAAAGAATGGCAAATGTTATTAGCGATGAAACAATAGAATATGTCGGTATACTTGCTAAACTTGAATTGTCTGATGAAGATAAGGAAAACGCCAAGAAGGATATGGCAAGTATGCTTGATTACATTGACAAACTCGGAGAACTTGATACAACAGGCGTTGAGCCGATGTCCCATATTTTCCCTGTATCAAATGTAATGAGAGAAGACGAGATAACTAACGGAGACGGAAGCGAAGCTACACTCCGTAACGCTCCGGAACGTAATGATGAGGCATTTATTGTGCCTAAGACAGTAGAATAGAAAGGAGGAACAGCATGAGTTTACTTGATTTAACGGCAGTAGAACTTTCTAAGGAAATCAAAGCCGGTAAAGTAACGGCTGTGGAAGCAATGCAGGCGGTTCTTGATAAAATCGATGAGAGAGAAGACGCACTTAACTGTTACGTTACCATAGATAAAGAAAAAGCATTGGATGAAGCCAAAAGAGTGCAGAAGGAAATTGAAGAAGGCAGACTTACAGGACCGCTTGCAGGCGTGCCTGTAGCAATTAAGGACAATATGTGTACCGAAGATATGCTTACAACCTGTTCTTCAAAAATACTTTTTAATTTTGTTCCTTCTTTTTCGGCTGAAGCAGTTAATAAATTAAAAGAAGCAGGTGCGGTAATTATCGGCAAAACCAACATGGATGAATTTGCCATGGGTTCTACCACAGAGACTTCTGCTTTTGGAATTACCAAAAATCCTCATAATGAGGAACATGTACCGGGAGGTTCATCAGGCGGATCGGCAGCAGCGGTAGCAGCAGAGGAATGTTTCTTTGCATTGGGTTCGGACACAGGTGGCTCAATAAGGCAGCCGGCATCATACTGCGGTGTTGTAGGCATGAAACCAACATACGGAACTGTGTCAAGATACGGGCTTATCGCTTACGGTTCGTCACTTGACCAGATTGGACCTCTTTGCAAGGATGTTACGGACTGCGCAACAATTATGGAAGTAATAGCAGGCCATGACAGGAAGGATTCCACATCTATGAAGAGGGACGACCTTGATTTTACATCTGCGCTTACAGATGATGTAAAAGGAATGAAAATCGGTATTCCAAGAACTTATTTCGGAGAAGGACTTGACCATGAAGTAAAAGAAGCCGTCCTTAATGTTGCAAAGACATTGGAAGCAAAGGGCGCAGTCGTTGAGGAATTTGACCTGGATTTAGTAGATTACGCAATTCCTACCTATTACACCATAGCAGCCGCAGAGGCAAGCTCTAACCTTGAAAGATTTGACGGTGTAAAATACGGATACAGGGCAAAAGATTATGATGACCTCCACAGCATGTATAAAAGAACACGTTCTGAAGGATTCGGTGCCGAGGTTAAGAGAAGAATTTTACTTGGTTCATTCGTATTAAGTTCAGGATATTATGATGCATATTATCTTAAAGCATTAAGAGTAAAAGCTCTTATTAAGAAAGCTTTTGATGAGGCCTTCGCAAAATATGATCTTTTAATCGGACCTGTGGCACCTACCACAGCACCAAAGATTGGTTCATCTTTATCAGACCCAATTAAGATGTATCTTGGCGATATATATACAATTTCTTTAAATCTTGCAGGGCTTCCGGGATTAAGTGTACCTTGTGGCAAAGATTCCGACGGACTCCCTATCGGAGTACAGTTTATTGGAGACTGCTTTAAAGAAAAGAATCTTATTCGTGCCGGTTTCGCTTATGAACAGGCAAGAGGAAAGTTTGAATAGGAGGAGCGGATTATGGCAAAAGAATATGAAACAGTCATCGGACTTGAAGTTCATGTAGAACTTGCAACCAAAACAAAAATTTTCTGCGGATGCTCCACTGCTTTTGGCGGAGCACCTAATACACATACATGCCCTGTCTGTACAGGTATGCCGGGTTCACTTCCTGTTCTTAATAAAAAGGTTGTTGAATATGCGGCAGCGGTAGGACTTGCAACCAACTGTAATATTACAAAGGACTGCAAGTTTGACAGAAAGAACTATTTCTACCCTGATAACCCACAGAACTATCAGATTTCGCAGTTATATCTTCCTATATGCAGGGACGGACACGTTGACATTGAATTAGAAGACGGAACTGTCAAGCCGGTAAGAATCCATGAGATTCATATGGAGGAAGATGCAGGCAAGCTGGTACATGATGACTGGTCCGGAGAGTCCCTTGTGGATTTTAACCGTTCGGGCGTACCTCTTATCGAAATCGTATCGGAACCTGACATGAGAAGTGCCAAAGAAGTAATTGCATATCTTGAAAAACTAAGACTTATAATCCAGTATCTCGGTGCATCTGATTGTAAATTACAGGAAGGTTCAATGAGAGCCGATGTCAATCTTTCAGTAAGGGAAGTGGGAACTGCAGAATTCGGAACAAGAACCGAGACAAAGAACCTTAACTCCTTCAGTGCCATTGAAAGGGCAATAGAAGCTGAAAAGAACAGACAGATTGATTTGATTGAATCAGGTGAAAAAGTAGTTCAGGAAACAAGACGTTGGAATGACGATAAAGAATATTCCTATGCAATGCGTTCAAAAGAAGACGCACAGGATTACAGATATTTCCCGGATCCTGACCTTGTTCCTATACACATCAGTGATGAGTGGCTTGAAGAGATAAGAAGCAGACAGCCTGAATTTAAGACAGAAAAGATGAAACGGTACAAAGAAGAATTCGGTATCCCTGATTATGATATTGAAATCCTTACAGATTCAAAGAAACTTGCGGATATTTTTGAGCAGACAACAGCTATCTGTAATAATCCTAAGAAGGTTTCCAACTGGCTTATGGTTGAGACCATGAGAATTATCAAAGAAAAATCAATGGATGTATCGGATATCAGTTTTTCACCTGCTAATCTTGCCGCACTTATTAAATTAACTGATGACGGAAGCATTAACAGTTCTGTAGCTAAAGAAGTATTTGAAAAAATATTTGACGAGGATATTGACCCTGTTAAATATGTTGAAGAAAACGGACTTAAGCAGGTTAATGACGAAGGTGCATTGAAAAAGACTGTTGAAGACGTTATTGCAGCTAATCCACAGTCTGTAGAAGATTACAGAAGCGGTAAGGAAAAGGCGATAGGCTTCCTTGTAGGACAGACTATGAAAGCCATGAAAGGCAAAGCTAATCCTGCCATGGTCAATGAGATGCTCAAAGAGCTTTTAAAATAATTCAGAAAGGCGGATTGACAACATGAACGAAAAGATTAAAGAATACAAAATTGATAATATTGTAATGGGTATTTTATCGGCAGTAGTAGGTGTGATACTTGTTATTTTCCCGGGAACCACACTCAGGATGATAGGTTATCTTGTAAGTGCAGCATTATTCCTTATGGGAATTGTCTCAATTATAATTTATATGAGAAGAAAAACAGAAGATAACTTTATGAAAAACGATTTCTTAAAAGGACTTGTAGCAATTACACTTGGTGTATGTACTATTCTTAAAGTCGAAGTTGTTATTTCACTTCTGCCGCTTATATTAGGAATTATTATAATAATCAGCGGATGCAGCAAGCTTCAGGAAACTATTGATATGGCAAGGGTAAAAAGCCCAAGCTGGCTTATACTTCTGATTGCGGCAATTATTAATATAGCCCTTGGCGTACTTGTTGTATGCAATCCGTTTGATACCATGAAATTACTTGTAACCATCATAGGAATAGGAATGATATTCGGAGGTGTAACCGATGTCTTTATTACACTTCATATCGCAAAGAAAATGGGTGGAAAAGATAAAGATATTATTGACGTAAACTATGAGGAAAAACTGTAATAAATAAAAAAAACAGTTGACAAATAAATTAATAATGATATTATGAACATATGAACAGTAATTCATATGTTCATTTTTTTTGAAAAGGAAGTGAAATTATGGCAATTAATGATGTTGAGTGTTGTGAAGCAGTGCATATACATTCAGATGTACTGGAGAAAATTAATATGGATATGCCGGACGAAGATGAGCTCTATGATCTGGCAGAACTTTTTAAAGTATTCGGTGACTCAACGAGAATCAGAATTTTGTATGTTCTGTTTGAATCGGAAGCATGTGTATGTGATATAGCAACGGCACTTAATATGAATCAGTCCGCTATTTCACACCAGCTTAGAATACTTAAGCAGAACAGGCTTGTTTCATGCAGACGTGATGGTAAATCAGTTATTTACAGTCTGGCTGACGAACATGTACGGCTTATTATTGGTCAGGGAAGAGACCATCTTGAAGAAGAAAACAAATAAAGATTTTTGCGTAAGGAGATTATTATTATGAAGAAAAAATTTAAACTTATCGATTTGGATTGTGCAAACTGTGCAGCAAAGATGGAAGAAGCCATCAAGAAAATTTCAGGAGTTAAGGATGCAAGTGTAAGTTTTATGACACAGAAACTTGTTCTTGAAGCCGATGATGACAGGTTTGATGAAATTATGAAAGAAGTTGTGGCAGTTTGTGCCAAGGTAGAACCTGACTGTAAGATTGAATGTTAAGAAAGGGCTGACCATATATGAGCAGCAAGCAGAAAAAGACACTGACAAGAATAATAGTGTCCTTCGTAATATTTGTTCCGCTTTTTGTGTTGGAACATCTTGGGGTATTTGATAAACTGCCTAACGAATGGATACTTGGCGGAATTTATTTAGTTCCATATATCATAATCGGTTATGACATAATTATTAAAGCGGCAAGAAATATCAGCCACGGGCAGGTATTTGATGAGAATTTCCTTATGATGATTGCCACATTCGGAGCATTCGGAGTAAAGGAATTTGAAGAAGCCGTAGCGGTAATGCTTTTCTATCAGGTAGGTGAACTTTTTCAGGGATATGCGGTTGGCAAATCCCGCCAGTCCATATCAGAGATGATGGATATATGTCCTGAATATGCCAATATTGAAGAGAACGGTGAATTAAAGCAGGTTGATCCTGATGATGTTGAAATCGGCAGTATCATTGTTATCAAACCGGGCGAAAAAGTTCCTCTTGACGGAGTGATTATCGAAGGAAATTCCATGCTGGATACGGCAGCACTTACCGGAGAATCTGTCCCAAGAAGTGCCAAGGCCGGTGACGAGATTGTCAGCGGATGCGTAAACGGCAGCGGAACACTTAAAGTAAAGACAACAAAGGCTTTTGAGGATTCAACGGTAGCTAAGATTCTCGAGCTTGTGGAAAATGCAAGCTCCAAGAAAGCAAGAGTCGAAAACTTCATTACAAGATTTGCAAAATATTACACCCCTGTTGTTACAATAGCGGCAGTTATAATTGCCATCATCCCATCCATAATAACAGGAAACTGGGGTAACTGGATAACAAGAGCCTGCATCTTTCTTGTAATTTCATGTCCTTGTGCCCTCGTAATATCGGTTCCTCTCGGATTTTTCAGTGGAATCGGTTCGGCATCAAGAATCGGTGTCCTTGTAAAGGGAAGTAATTTTCTTGAGGCTGTTGCGGAAGTAACAACCATTGTAATGGATAAAACAGGAACACTTACCAAAGGTGAATTTAAGGTATCGGAAATTGTAGCTTCAGGAATATCAGAAGAAAGGCTTCTTGAAATAGCGGCATACGGCGAAAGTTTTTCAACACATCCTATAGCTGCATCAATTAAAGAGGCTTATGACAATAAGATTGATACAGACAGGATTAAAGACGTTAAAGAGATTTCCGGACATGGTGTGGAGCTTTTACTTGACGGTAAAGAAACACTTGTCGGCAATGGTAAACTTTTAAAATCCCACAGTATTGCGTATGAAGAACATAAATCCGGCGGAACAGTTGTATACGTTGCGTATGACAACACTTTTGTAGGAGCGATAGTAATTTCAGATACTATCAAAGACGGAGCCAAAGAAGCTGTAGCGGATATGAAGAAGGTTGGCGTAAAGAATGTTGTAATGCTCACCGGAGACAGACAAAAGGCAGCAGAAGAAGTAGCCGGAGAACTTGGTATCGACACAGTATATTCAGAACTTCTGCCGTCTGATAAAGTACAGAAAGTAGAAGAGCTCTTAGCCTCAAAAACAGGCAAAGAAAAAGTTGCATTTGTAGGTGACGGAATCAATGATGCACCGGTGCTTACAAGAGCAGACGTCGGTATTGCCATGGGAAGCATGGGAAGTGATGCCGCAATAGAGGCAGCAGATATTGTATTAATGGATGATGATGTAAGAAAAATAGCATCAACAGTTAAAATAGCACGAAAGACATTAGGCGTTGTTAAGCAGAACATAGTGTTTGCTCTGGGAGTCAAGTTTATCGTATTAATACTTGGTGCACTCGGCGTTGCCAATATGTGGGAAGCTGTTTTTGCAGATGTCGGTGTTTCGGTAATAGCAATTCTGAACTCTATGAGAGTTCTTAAAAAATAAAAGGGCTGAAAAAGCTCTTTTATTTAAAATATGGGGTTAGCCATAACTAACCAAAAGGAGGATAACATGTTTTTGGAAATTAAAGGAATAAGAAAATCTTACGGTACGGAAGAAAATCGTGTTGAGGTTTTGAAAGGAATTGACTTAGAGGTTGAAAAAGGTCAGATTTGCGTACTCCTCGGACAGTCAGGTTCAGGAAAATCTACACTGCTTAACATAATCGGCGGCATTGATAATGCCGACAGCGGATATGTATCAATTAATGGTGAAAAAACAGAAGACATGGACGAAAAGAAGCTGACTCTTTACAGGAGAAAACATCTCGGATATGTATTCCAGATGTATAATTTAATACCTAACCTCAATGTAAAGGAAAATATAGAGGTAGGTGCTTACCTTAGCGATAATCCGTTAGACATTGACGACCTTTTAAAAACACTTGGCTTATATGAACACAGACACAAATTACCTAATCAGTTATCAGGCGGACAGCAGCAGAGAGTATCGATAGGAAGGGCGATAGTAAAAAATCCGGATATCCTTCTTTGCGATGAACCCACGGGAGCACTTGATTACAATACATCCAAGGAAATTTTAAAACTTATAGAAGAAATTAATCATAAATACAATAATACGGTTCTTATGGTAACACATAATGACGCTATTAAAAATATGGCAGATGTGGTAATCAAATTAAAAGACGGAGAAATCAGAAAACGTTACGAAAATACAGAGAAAATTTCCGCAGCAGAGCTTGAATGGTAAGGAGGCAGCCATGAAGAATCCACTTAACAAACGTATCTTTTCGGAAATCAAATGCGATAAAGGAAGATACATAGCAATTTTTCTTTTCCTTATACTTGCCATAGGCTTTATATCAGGTTTTATCATTGCTGACAGCAGTATGATAGAAGAAGTCAATAAGAGTGACGAAAAATACAATATAGAAAACGGTAATTTTGAGATTTATGGTGAAGTAACCCCTGAAATCCAAAAAATAGCAGATGATGAGCAAATCAGCCTTTACGAGAATTTCTATATTGAAGAATCTGTTTTAAAGAAGAACCAGACTGAAAGCACAAGCAGATTAAGGATATTTAAAAACCGTGAGGAAGTAAATACGGTATGTGTTATGAAGGGAAAACTTCCTGAAGGCAAAGATGAAATTGCAATAGACAGAATGTATGCCGATAACAATGAACTTAAAGTAGGAGATGCCATAACCGTAGGAAATTATGAATACAAAATAACAGGACTTGTGGCACTTCCTGATTATAGCGCTCTTTTTTCAGACAATACCGATTCAATGTTTGACTCAATTAAATTCGGTGTGGCAATAGTAACACCGGAAGGTTTTGGCAGAAATAACGATGCGGTTATACACTATGATTATTCATGGAAATACAGTAACGAGCCTGAGGATGAGAAACAGGAAAAAGAATGGGCAGATAATTTCTCACTTAAACTCAGTAAAACAACCACTCTTGCAAAGTACATTCCAAAGTATTCCAATCAGGCAATTATGTTTACAAGAGATGATATGGGTGGGGACAAGGTGCTTATAGAATTCCTTTTGTATATTGTAATTGCCATTATCGCATTTATCTTTGCGGTAACAATAAGCAATACAATAGCATCTGAAGCTGCTGTAATAGGAACGCTCAGGGCATCAGGTTACAAACGAAGCGAAATAGTAATCCATTACATGGCGGGACCGCTTATTGTTACAGGTGTTGCGGCGGTAATCGGTAATGTTCTTGGCTATACTGTATTTAAAAAAATTATGGCAGATATGTATTACGGAAGTTACAGTCTTCCTACATATCATACATTGTGGAGCCCCGAAGCATTTATAAAGACTACGGTTGTTCCTCTTATTATGATGCTTATAATTAATTTTGTAATTCTGAGTTACAAATTAAGACTTAAACCGTTAAGATTTATAAGAAATGACCTTTCTTCAAGAAAGAGAAAAAAAGCAGTTAAGCTACCACATTACAAATTCCTTACAAGATTTAAAATCAGGGTTATTTTCCAGAATATGTCAGGATATGTAATGATGTTTGTAGGAATTATTTTTGCAAATGTACTCCTTATGTTTGGAATGATGATGACACCGTTGTTAAACAAATACGAGGATGATGTAATTCATAACAAACTTGCCGAATATCAGTATGTTCTTAAAGCAATGCAGCCAACAGAAACAGAAGGTGCAGAAAAATACCTTGTAACATCCTTGATTACTGATAATGACAGCGAAGAAGAAATAACTGTATACGGAATCAGCGAAAACAGTAATTATGCCAAAATTAATATAAAAGACGGGGCGCTTATTTCCGAGGGCTATCACGAGAAATACGGAATAGATAAAGGAGATACAATTACCCTTGTTGAAAAGTATACGGGTACAAAACACAGTTTTAAGGTAAAAGGATATTACAACTACCCAGCAGCATTATCCGTATTCATACCTGAAAAAGAATTCTGCACGGAATTTAATATACCGGAAGGTGCATTTAACGGATATTTCTCCAACAAAGTGATAACCGATATCGACGAAAAATACATTGCAACAAAAATAACGGAAGAAGATCTTACAAAGATGAGCCGGCAGCTTGAAAGATCAATGGGTTCAATGTTCTATATGTTTTATGGCTTTGCAATAATTTTATTTATGATTATGATTTATATTCTTGCAAAAGTCGTTATTGAGAAAAACACTAATTCCATTTCAATGGTTAAAATTCTTGGTTACAATAACAACGAGATAAGAAAACTTTATATGACATCAACTACGATAATGGTTGCAATTTGTCTGGCATTATCATTACCTGTGTCATACCTGATTATCAGGAAGCTATATTACTTCTTTATGGGAGATATGAAAGGATGGCTTACTTTCTACATCAAACCTGACATATACTGGCAGATGTTCCTCATCGGAATGGCAAGTTATTTTGTGGTAGAGCTGATATTAAGCAGAAAAATTAAAAAGATACCAATGAGTGATGCACTTAAGAATGTGGAATAAAATACCCGGAGCATTAATTTAATAAATCCCACCTCTGAAAACGGAAAAAAAGTTTCAAAACCAGGTGTGAATAAAAAGAAATAGTGAGTTTTCTAACTTAAAAAGGTTAGAAAAATAATGGGAAATAGAGTTTAATTCGCCAGAACTTGGCGAGTTTGAATAAGAACCACAAGTCTTGGAACCACCAAACAAGCGGATTCCGAGACTATTTCTTTTGCCCTGCTACGAATTTGATACTAATAGCAACTACTCTGTATCAGATACTTCTGTATGGTTGTAAGATATTCCGGCTGCTTCAAGTAATGGATTTCCATCTGGTGGTTGCTGTGTTTGAACGAGTCTTCAGAATCAACAAAAATATCATCATATATAAAATCCTTATTGCCCGTATTGTACGGCGGATCTATATAAATCAAGTCGATTTTATTCTTGTGTGTCTTTTCAAGCAACTTGAGCGAAGCAAGGTTATCCCCTTCAATAAGAAAGTTAATCTGTCCGCCGTTGTCAATGAACAGGTCTTTCTCTTCGGACAGTACCGGCGTATGTGTGTCCAAAACTTCGTCAATTTCCTCACGGTGTTCCTCAAAAACAAGTCCGTATTTTTTGCCGTTTACATCTTTTTCAAGGTCGGAAAGATATGAAAGCAGATTGCCTGTGTTCTCATCCTGCGGTGCAGCAGAAATAAAGGTGCGAATATCTTTAATTTTATTCAGCAAGTCCTCTCGTTTTTGTTTTGATATATTAGTGCTCATTGTTTTCCTCCGCCCTATTATTTTTAGGTATTATATGTTGCATATTTAACAAAATGTTAGTGTATGCCTGCTGAGATGCTGCTTGCTCTTGCCATTTTTCGACCATACCCTGGGGAATATATGGATTTTGTATTGTTTCCCAGGTGATTTCTTTTTTATACCCGATATTATTAGCAATTTCTTCCAAAAGTTTATACATCAGATTTTTTCTTTTATTTGCCATTAAATCTGATTGCTCTGTTGAAGAATATGCTTCATAAAGTTCTTTCCAGGCAGCACGTACAGCTTTATCTTTTGCGAAAACGACATCAATAAGATTAAGAGCGTGAACGCTATCAACTGTCCAGCCATATATTCGTGAAGTCATAAGCACCTTGAAGATAAGCATTTTATCTTTTCTTATTTCTGCTCTATTTTGCAGATATTGTCCAATCAAGACGGCAACTAAGGGAATTACAACTATAGCTATTAAATTCAAAATATCTTTACACTCCATTTTTGTTCTCCTATCACATCCACCTGCCATCAGCGGCAGTCCATTTTTCTTCAAATTCTTTATTTTCAAGCGCCGCCATAAACGGCTCTATCAAAAATGTTTTGATGGTTTTCAGCACTGTGTTAAAATCATCGGTTTTAGTATCTATCTTCCTGCAAAATGCTTTCCATTTCTTTTGCATTGCATCATTTTCGGCAAAAGCCATAACCTGCTCAAATTGTTCTATCGTAAAGGCGTGTCCACGATTTTCAAAAGTCTTTTTAAATGCTTTTGTCAGCGTTGCACCGTCAAAATCGAACTTATTGGCAAGATAATAAATATCATAATAATCTTTCAT